>Ga0224552_1000075_pt1 | contig 28466 bp, 16 predicted proteins | sample 714S215metaG_FD_179907 | JGI IMG/M metagenome (GOLD analysis project Ga0224552, IMG submission 179907) | Peat soil microbial communities from Stordalen Mire, Sweden - 717 S2 1-5 | ecosystem: Environmental > Terrestrial > Soil > Wetlands > Peat | place: Sweden: Norrbotten County, Stordalen Mire... | reverse complement strand
GTCGAGAGCAGTGTGCTACAGTTTGTCGAAATCTCTGGTTGCGGTTTCAGGAAGCGGTTATTCCACTCGAGATGTCACCGCAAATCGGCGGTTGTGGTGGCGGTCGAAGACTTTACAGGGAAGGATGACGAGGACATGGGTGGGCGGTTTCCAGGTGTTTCTCGGCGTGAGTTCTTTAGGTATCCGCTAGCAGCATCGGCGATGGCGTTACTCGAACGAGCGGGTTTTGGGCGGACTCGATCGGGCAATCAGACACTTCCGGTACAGGAACAGTCGGATCTGTTGATCCGCAATGCGCGAGTCTACACCGTAGAAAAGGATCGCCCGTGGGCCCAAGCCGTCGCGATTAAGGGCGACCGAATCGAATGGGTGGGAGCCGATGGCGACGCACTTGGACGTGTTTCGTCAAAGGCAAAGGTAATCGATGCCGGGGGCCGGCTCGTATTACCGGGTTTCATCGACAGCCATAACCACATTGACTCGGGTTCCGATCCCGACATTCTTTCGCTCTTCGGCGCACCGTCTCTCAGCGAGATACAGGAAAGGGTCAGAAAATTCTCCAGCGAACGGCCGGATCTGAAGTGGATACAAGCGGAAGGGTGGAATTATTCGATCTTTGGCGATGGCGGCTTACCAAGGAGCAGCGACCTCGAAGGGTTGACTGGGGGACGTCCCGCTTTCCTTGTTGCTTACGACGGCCACACGATTTGGGTGAATAAGGCAGCCCTTCACGAGTTTGGAGTCACCAAGAACAACCACTCGCCTGATGTACAAAAAGATCCACACACGGGAGAGCCCACAGGAATTCTCATAGGTTTTTCAAGTGGCGTCTCCGAGGGATATCTAAAACATCTGCCTTCCCGCTCCGATACGCAGGAATACCAGAGCCTGCAGACAAACTTCGCCATGGCCTCGGGATTTGGTATTACCACGGTCATAGAACCCCAGTGCACGTTGCAGCATCTGAAAATGTACGACCACGCGCGCCAACGCGGCGAACTTCCGGTTCGCATGCAGGTTGCCCTTTATCATCGGCAGCACACGCCCGCGAGCCAGATCGATCACTTCAGCCAAGTAAGACACACTTTCAATAACGACGACAAACTGCGCATTTCCGCTGTAAAGCTGTATAGCGACGATGTGATTGAACCGCACACCGCGGCCATGCTGGCCCCTTACACGGATCGCCCAGGCGCTACGGGCAAACTGCTCTGGGCTCCGAGCGAGTTCAACGATGTGGCGGCAAGGATTGACCGGCTAGGATTCCAGATTTTTATCCATGCGACTGGCGACCGCGGAATACGAACGGCGTTGGATGCGATTGAGCATGCTCAGCGGGTGAACGGTCGCCGTGACTGCCGCCATCAAGTCATTCATGACGAGTGCCTGTCGCCTCAGGACATACCGCGCTACCACGGTTCAGGGATCGTTGCCTGCATGCAGCCCCGTCACTGTGCGCCGGACATTACCGGTCAGTGGGCGGCGGCCGTCGGGCCTGAACGTTCCAAGTACGCTTGGCCATTTCGGAGTCTCCGCGATTCCGGCGCGATTCTGGCCTTTGGTAGCGACTGGGACGTGGCGGAGATGGACCCACTCATTGGCATCTACACAGCACTCACCCGAAAAGGCTTGGACGGGAAGCCAGAAGGTGGCTGGATTCGAGATCAGACGATCGACTTGGAGACTGCGATTCGCGGCTACACGATCAACGGTGCTTACGCAAACTTCGCTGAGGCAAACCGTGGTTCGATTGTTCCCGGAAAATATGCCGACCTAATTATGTTGTCCGACAATCTGTTCTCGATACCACCCGAGAAAATTAGGGATGCGCACGTGCTTTTGACCTTAGTCGGTGGACGGGAGATATATCGCTCGCCGGACGGCCATTCCATTCTTCAAAAGTAAAGAGTTACAATGGGTTCCGCGGTTGGCAAGAAACTACTTCCCAGCGTGGGGTTTGCAGAGAAACTCTGCGGAATTTCTCTGCACCCCAGACTGTCTGGCGGAGTACCCAGTCTTGCGCTAACATTTCTCCGCCCGAATTCCCTGCTAACAGGGAATCTGCGATTTTTAGGCCCGAAAAATCGCACTTCTTTTCTCTAGTAGGCGCATTCTGCTGGGATTGGCAGTCGACTGTGAAAAACAAACACTGCAGCATCAGATTTTAGGAACGAGAGTAGCTTCTCGGTGACGCGGTTTTCAATCTCTCGCGCCGGCAAACGAATCGGGCCATTGAGTTTCGTAGCAGGGTTCTTGATGGAAAGTTGCGAAACATAATAGCGGTATCTCCGTCGCTTCTTGAAGGTGAAAGATGCCGTGAAGCGGTTGCCAATCTTGTCGGATCCGTTCTCCGGTGACTTCCCGTTCAAACTGAGCGAAGGAAAGCAGAACATTGCCGATAACATCGCGCTCACGTGATTGTCGGAGACATTGCCTGCCTTGAGATTCTGTGCACGGCTCACGGGGCAGCAACATCTGCTCTGGGTTCGTGTTGCCTGTAGCAGAGTGTATGGACAACGGTTTTAGCTTGGTGTCTATGGTGTCCATTCGCCGTGCCTCAGGTAATTCTTGATTTTGAGTCACCCGCCCTCCCAATTCGTGCGGACGGAGCCCGGCAGTCGACGCCCGAGACGATGATATTGCACTTTTCGGTAAATCCCTGCACATGGACAGCGTGTTCCCCGCGATTTTTCTTGGGCCCTCAATTGGCCGGGAGTACAATCGGGTCGCGGCTTCTCTCCCTCCCCGAGAACACGCTCCACCTCCAAGGAGGCGAGTCGTCTCGCATGAGCCTTCCCGCAAGAAAAATCGTGAGACCTACGAGATTTCACGTCCTCGAAGGCAACCACAATACGCAGGATGAAGTATGATGCTTTGGCGAGTTGCAGTGCGGCCATCAATCATGAAGATTGCGCGGTGAAAGGATCCACAAGATAGGGAGTTTTTAAAACAATCCTGGACTCTTTGAGTTACTCACCTTCACCACCGACGCGAGACCGGAAAGGGCAGCAACATGGAGAAATACGGTTTACTAACTAAGGTATGCATCTTGTGTGTAATTGTTGCAGCAACGGCAATCCCCTCACCCGCGCAGACCTTCAGCAGTTTATTCACCTTCAATTACGCCGAGGGTGCCAATCCGAACGGGGCGCTGGTGCAAGCTACTGACGGGAATCTCTACGGGACAACCTGGGCCGGCGGTCACGGTTATGGCGTTGTTTTTGTAATCGACTCGGGAACAGTTACTCCACTGCACAGTTTCGAATCCAGTGACGGCGCCTTCCCGAACGCAAGCCTGGTGCAGGCTTCCAACGGAAACTTTTATGGAACAACTTACGGTGGAGGGGCCAACGGCCAGGGCACAGTTTTCGAAATCACCTCAACAGGCGCGATTACTACGTTGTACAGCTTCAGTTCCTCCGACGGGGCCTACCCGTGGGCAGGGCTGGTGCAGGGCATGGACGGGAACTTCTACGGGACAACTTACAAAGGCGGGGCCAATGACTATGGGACGATTTTCAAGATCACGCCCACGGGCACGCTGACCACGCTGCACAGCTTCAGTTCCACCGATGGCAGCTTCCCGAATGGGAGCTTGTTGCAAGTCACGAACGGAAATTTCTACGGAACAACCGACAATGGCGGGACCTACAGCTATGGCACGGTCTTCGAGATCACGCCCACGGGCACACTAACCACGCTGCACAGCTTCGACTGGACTGACGGTGCCACCCCGAACGTGGCCTTGGTAGCCAGCAATGGGAACTTCTACGGAACAACTTGGGAAGGCGGAGCGGACGGCTATGGCACGGTTTTCCAAATCACTCCCGCAGGCAAACTGACCACACTACAGAGCTTCAACTGGACTGACGGCGCCATGCCATACTCAGAGGGACTGGCACAAGGCACCGATGGGAACTTCTACGGGACAAATCAGGTATCCAGTAACTACGACTGTGGCACCATCTTTCAAGTCACCCCAGGGGGGGCGCTGACCACGATCCATAACTTCGACTACACCGACGGCTGCGGTGCGGACTCAGGGCTGACGCAAGCCACCAACGGCGCTTTCTATGGGACGAGTTGGGCGGGTGGGACCGACGGCTATGGCACAGCTTTCAGTCTGTCGATGGGCCTCGCTCCGTTCGCGCAACCGCGTCCAAGCATGGGCGTGGTGGGCACCGCTGTGACGATCCTAGGAAACAATTTGACGGGCACTACTCAGGTTAGCTTCAACGGCACAGCCGCGACCCACAAAGTCGTCTCGGCGACTGAGATTACGACCAAGGTTCCCTCCGGTGCGACCACCGGGGCCCTGACAGTGACCACGCCCAGCGGAACGCTCAGCAGCGGGACATTTTTTGTGACGCCACAGTTTAAGAGTTTTATACCGGGCATAGGCCGAGTGGGAACGCAGGTGCAGATCACCGGGGCCAGCCTCACACAGACCACTGCGGTGAGCTTTAACGGTGTGGCCGCGTCTGAGTTCACTGTCGACTCCGACAAGAAGGTAACCGTGACCGTTCCCACCGACGCAACCACGGGAACAATCTCGATCACCACTGCGGGGGGGACAGCCACGAGTGTAAAGAGCTTTACGGTGAAAGACTGACGCTGCGCGTACCAGGGACGGATGCGTTTTTTCAGCGACTCGAAATATCCCAAGAGAATGTGACTGCGGGAACAGATGAAAGGACTTATATGAAAGTTCAGTTTGATTATTTGAAGACCTACATCCGGCTGGCGATGGTGCTGGTGATCGGTTTCAGCACCCTATGCGCGAGCGGGCAGGACCAGGAGTTGTCAAGAGCGGCGATCCCAAAGCCGGCCAAGCGGCTCATTGGCGATTACAGCTATTCGAGTCGGACTCAGACACCGCCCTACAGCTCGGAGCAAATCCCTTACGCCAAATTGACGCACATTATTCACTTCTGCCTCGGCTTTTATTCCGACGGCTCGCTCTATATTGCCGGTGGCCCCAATGGCCTTCTCGAACCCAATCTTATCCGCCAGGCACATAAAAACGGCGTCAAAGTACAGATCGGCGTCTGCGGCCCCTTTAATGACTTTGATGACAATCCCAATGGGATGGCCACACTCATTGGCAACGTAGAGGCGTTTGTCAACGAGCACGGATACGATGGCGTGGACATCGATTGGGAATATCCCACAATGGCGGAGACCAATAACTTCTACAGTCTGATGGCGGATTTGCGGGCGGCGCTTCCTTCTCCGACCTACTTGATTTCCGCGGATGTCCCGCCTTGGGGAAACGGCGGCAACGGGTATGCCATCCCCCAAGTGGACCAGTTCGTCGATTTCTTCAACATTATGATGTACGAGTGCGCTACGTCCGGGGAGTCGGATGGGCAGCTGAATGCAGAAATCTTTTGGGATCCGACCAATCCCGACCCATGGGAGTGCCAGCCGGGAGGCGCCGCCAACGAGGCAGTCAACATATTCCTCCAGGAAGGGGTCGCGCCCTCACAGCTCAACATGGGCACCCCTTTCTACGGTTATCTCTATTCAGATGTGTCGGAATTATTTGGAGAATGCCCGCCCGCAGACCAGACGAAAGACGGAGCCTGCAAGGGCATTTCGGCTCACAACTACGGAACCTTTTTCAAACAGCGAATCAATCAAAAGGGCTGGCATACCTATTACGACCCGATTGCGCTGGTGCCGTATATGCTGCGCGTGGACGGCACGCCGGGGTTCATCACGTACGACGACGAGGTTTCGACTTACACCCGCGTGTGGTACTCCGACTGGCAGTGGAATCTGGGCGGAGTGTTCATGTGGTCGATTGATGCTGACTACGACGGCCAAACGCAGGATCTGCTCGATCAGGCGTACTTGGCCAGTCTGCCCCCGGTCAACTGATACGCGGCCCGGGAAGGCAGGGTCAGCGACCATGAGTTCATCGATCTGTTGAATCACCCGCCTAACGGCGGATTTCGGGCGAACACACCGGAAAAATTGTTAGCCGCAAGTGAGTCGAACCGTAAGGGGCAAGCGAGGCGTGTTCGACGACCGCACTTACCTTGCTTGCTGCTATCTCCGGCAACGGAGGAGTGAACAGTTGTTTCGGATTGTCCGGGTTGCGCTGAAGTTCCCAGTCTTCGATCTTTCGCACCGGGACAACTAACTCGATGGAAGGGTATTCCCAGGGGTTGTCGGCTTCGGTTGGAGGCGTTGCGTTGTTCTTAAGTTTGACCTCTCGCGGCAAGAGCGCAGGAGCAACGGCAATTCCATAGTTCCAAGCGCTCTCTGGAGTTGCTTCCCAACTCGGAAAGTCCTCCGTCGTGTACTTTGGTTCCACGCGCGGCGTCCATTTCTCCTTGATCGGCAGCGAATACACCAATGGGCCGCGCTCGATTCCGATTCCGCTCTGCGGCCAATGCGTGATGCCGATTCGCATCGGAAGAGTCAAGATCACCGTGTCGCCTGGAGCGAACTTTCGATCCAGGATCAAAAAGCCGTTGGCGTGCCGAGAAGCCTGAGTGGCAGCGCCATTGATGGCGACACTCGGTGCCTCGCACCACGCCGGTATGCGCAAGGATAGAGGAAACGTCACCGGCCGGTCGGCATCGATCTTGAAGTGAATTTGTTCCTCGAACGGATACCGAGTGGTCTGCGTAATTGCGATTTGCTGTTTATCCGGTCCCACGGTGGTTGTTACTTTCGAAGGGCCGTAGAGAACCGCGGCGAGTCCGCCGTCGTTGGTCTTCATCCACATACGAATGACGTAGTTGGAGAAGATGCGATGCACGTTGCCGCCGCAACAGGCGCCCTCTTTTCCGGGGTTCGGCTGAAAGGCCATGAGGAAGCCGCCGTGTGCCATCACGTTGTGGTCAGAGTCCAGCTTCGCAAGAAACTGATTCGGACATGAAAAGTACTGCAGCGCCTTCCAGTCTTTGCGAATTGCGCCCATACCGGCATTGAAACACGCCCGCTCCACGCGATCTGCCCACACGGCTTGTCCGGTGGCCATGAGAATGTGGCCCCAAGACCAGGAATGATCGGCGATGTCGCAGGTTTCGTGGGAGTCGAGCGAAGTTACAGTCCGGTAGTCTTCTGAAGTCGACGGGACACCGTCGATCAGCATGTGGTGGTCAAAGATGCGGCGCTGGGCGGCAAGCGCAAACTTCAGATACTCATCCTTCCCTGTATAGCAGTAGAGAATGGCGGGGAGTTTCGCCACCTCGATATGGGTGACACCATGCGAGTTAATAGGAGTCGCCGCGTAGACGCGCAGTTCCGAGAGATCGCCATGTTCCGGATCGGCAGCGCCCTTCATGTACTCTTTCCAGGCAGTTTCGGCCATCTCAAGTAGACGGTGGTCGCCGCTGCGCTGGTAACACCACAAGATGGACTCGATGTTGATTACGTTCCGAGTGGGCGACCCATAGGAAGCTTTGTCGAGCAGATAGTGCTTCTGCATTTTGGCTACAATGTCTTCGCTCGTGATAGCACCTTGGGCTAGCCGGGCATCGGAGAGGGCCGACAAAGCGCGAAAGAACAGAGCGTGCGGCCAGCGATGAAAATCGCCGTTGGGATCCTGGAAGAATTTGGGCCCAAGATAGCCATCCTCGGAGGCGTGCGCCAGCGTGTAGTCAATGCGGGTACGAACCAGTTCCATAAGGCACTGGTCCCCGAGAACCACGGCCAAACGGGTGGCGCCGTCCACCCAATACGCCGTTTGTTCCCAGGGCCACCAGGATTCGGCGGTTTCCTCGCCAGCCCAGTACGCCCGGTTGAATGGAGATGAAACCTCTGGCAACTTGGAAGCGAGTTGCGATGCTTCCCTCTCGAGGTGCGTGCGGAGCCAACCGGCAGGCCTCACGGCTCCAGGGGGCAAAGCATGCAGCGCAGCATACGAGCGGCCATCCGGGCTTGTTTCTGCTCCCTCGAGTGCAGAACTTATACCCATGAGCATTGCCGAACTCAAGGCTGCAAGGCGAAGGAATTCCCGGCGGTCCATTTCGCATTCCGTGCGGCACCGCTCGTTTTCCATTTCGGCTCCTTTCTTGCTTTTGCCAGAACGATGATGGCTCGATGCCAGAGTCAAATCCTGCAGGTCTGCTCTAGAAGCTGAATCTTCTGGACCGGCAACCCTGTTTCGGGCAGTGGGGCCGCAAGCATAGAGCGTCAACTACGACTGCCTAATTTAATTAAAACGATTCAAACAAGCAAACTCTTTAATTTGTTAGAGCGGCCCGTCACACACACCTGTGGTTCGGATCGAAAGGTTCGGCTGTGCAGATTCCACCGGCTTCCGCCGTTTCTTCAAGCGGGGCGCTCTTTCCTAATGCATCGACGATGCCAATTGCCGTTCTTCGCCAACTTCGCCGTTAGCAAAGGCAAAGCCTCAGAAGCTAACATCTTCTTGGTCTCCTTCGTTCGAAAAAGAGCACACGAGCGCCTCCGTGCGGGCTGCAATGGAGGAAACTCGTGGAACTGGTTCGCGCCTTTGCCGCCGCAAAATGTTTACAGATCCTGATCGCGAAGCTGGGCGACGACCATTTTGGCGGTCATCTGCGCGCCTGCGCGCCAACGCAGGCCGGGGTCCACCAGCGATGGTGGAAACGCTCTAGCGCATCTCCGGCGCAGCTACGGCCAGCGGGGACCTATTTCGCAAAACCTCCGGCTATCGGCGGCGCTAACCGATACGCAGGTTATGTTAGAAAGGAAAGTTACGGGAGTCATTCCAATGTTCCAGTTGAATCGTCGCGCTCTACTTCGTTCTGGCCTGCTCCTTTCTGCCGGCAACCTCTTCCTCAATCCTCGTTTTGCAGTCACCCAGGCTCTGCTCGGCGCCACAGCGCAGACGGAGAATGGAGGCCCGATCCATGCCATGTCGGCGAGCGATCTCGCTCCGCGGGAGCAACTCCTCCTTGACTTCAACTGGCGTTTCTTGCAGGGCCACGGTTGCGACCCCGCTCGCGATCTCGGCCTGGGTTCCACGCAGGGGGATTTTAATAAGACTGGCGGGTTTGAATTCGCTTTGGCAAAGTACAACGACGCGAGTTGGCGGGCTTTGAACCTGCCTCACGATTGGGCGGTTGAACTGCCCTTCGTCCACGACAAGGCGCTGGAGGATCATGGCTTCAAGCCGCTGGGACGAAGCTATCCCGAGACCAGCGTGGGCTGGTACCGCCGCGTCTTCGACGTGCCCAAGAGCGACCAAGGCCGGCGCGTATTCCTCGATTTCGATGGCGTTTTTCGCAGCGCGCTGGTTTTTTGCAATGGCAATTTTATCGGCCGCAACGACAACGGCTACGTCCCGTTTCGCTTCGATCTGACCGATTTTCTTTTCTATGGGGAGAAGAACTGCATTACGGTTCGCGTGGATGCGTCGTTGGGCGACGGCTGGTTCTACGAAGGCGCTGGCATCTATCGCCACGTTTGGCTCACCAAGACCTATCCTCTGCGCCTGGGCCAATGGGACACGGTTGTACGTACAGAAGTACAAGGAAATAACGCAACGTTGAAACTCAGCACCGTCGTCGAAAATGCCGGGAACGCCGCAGAAAGCTGTCGCGTGCGTTGGCAAATTCTGGATGCGGCAGGAAAAACAGTGTCCACTACCGAATCGCCGGTCGCGGAAGTTGCCGCGGACGGAAAGCAAAGCTTCAGCGCGATCGCAAAGCTCGGACATCCGGCCCTGTGGTCACCGGAAGAGCCGAATCTCTATTGCGCCGTCGCTTCTGTCGACGCCGGCGGCAACACCCGCGACCGCGACCAGGCCGTCTTCGGCGTGCGCACGCTGGCTTTCGATGCGGACCGTGGCTTTTTCTTGAACGGTATAAGCACACCAATCCAAGGCACCTGTAACCATCAGGACCACGCTGGCGTTGGTGCTGCTTTACCCGATCCTTTGCATGCTTACCGCGCCGGGGTGCTGAAAGCCATGGGCTGCAACGCCGTACGCACGTCGCACAACATGCCCACTCCCGAGTGGGTCGAGGCATGTGCGCTGGCGGGACTCTTGATGCTCTGCGAGACGCGCCTGATGTCGTCGAGCCCAGAAGGCCTGGCGCAGTTGGAAACCATGATCAAACGCTATCGCAATAACCCCGCGATTTTTCTTTGGTCCATGGGCAATGAGGAGGATGTGCTGCAAGCCAATGAGATTGGCCCGCAGGTCCTCCAGACCATGCAGAAACACGCTCACGAACTGGATCCAACCCGCCTCTGCACAGCGGCCGTCAACGGCTCCTATGACAAGCCGTTCGCCTCCGTCCTCGACGTGATGGGCTTCAACTACGAACTGTTGCTGGCCGACAAATACCATGCCGATCATCCCCGGCAGCCCGTCATCGGCACTGAGACCGCGAGTACTGTCGCCACTCGCGGCATCTATACCACGGACAAGCTGCGGAATTGGGAAAGCGCCTATGATGCCAACCACCCCGCGTGGGCTAACCTCGCCGAGGAGTGGTGGCCCTACTATGCCTCCCGTCCGTGGCTCTCGGGCGGTTTTGCCTGGACCGGTTTCGATTACCGCGGCGAGCCGACCCCTTACTCCTGGCCCAGCGTCAACTCGCAATTTGGCATCGTCGACACTTGCGGGTTCCCCAAGGACAACTACTTCTATTACAAGGCATGGTGGGGCAAGGAACCGATGCTGCATCTTTTTCCCCATTGGAACTGGGCGGGCAAAGAGGGGGAAGAGATTTCCGTCTGGGTGCATTCGAACCTGGAAAGCGTCGAACTATTGTGCAACGGGCAGAGCCTCGGCTCCAAAAAAGTCGAGCCGCTCCATCACCTGGAGTGGAAGGTCAAGTACGTCCCTGGCTACATCGAAGCGCGCGGCACAAAAGGTTCCAAAGTTGTACTCGTCGCAAAGCAAGAAACTACCGGGTCCCCAGCGAAGATCCGCCTCACGGCCGATCGCGCGGAGCTCGCCGCCGATGGAGAAGATCTGGCGATGGTACGCGTGGAAACCGTCGATAGCAAAGGGCGTTTCGTTCCCACCGCAGATAACACGATCCGCTTTAAGGTGTCGGGCGAAGGCGCACTGATCGGTCTCGGCAACGGCGACCCGAATTGCCAGGAGTCCGACAAGGGAAACGAGAGAAGCTTGTTCAGCGGTTTGGCGCAAGCGATTCTGCAGGCTTCGAAGAATCCAGGCTCTCTGACCATCGAGGCGACCTCCGATGAGCTGCAAGAGGCGTCCCTCACCATCGCGACCAAGCCGTCGAAACTGCGCCCCGCTGTGAGCTGATACTGGGCCAGCACGAAGACAGACGTTTTTGGCAGGGGGATCAGGATTGGCACAAACTGGCGATGCTTCACTTCTGATTTGGGTAATTCTCAGCCCTCACCGCTTTCCGGTAAGCTGCCGGATCAAATTCACCTCAGCATCGCGATAGGGTGTTCCGTCGGGATGCAGCACTTCATGGAACCACACTGGCGGCTCATCGACAATGTAGGGGTGGTCCCATGATTCCCACGGCAAATAAGTCTGCGTCTTGCCGGCGACGAAGCCCCAATTGATGGCTCCGACATGCTCTTGCTTAGCGATCGGCAAGATTGTGTCGAACGTGCTGCCCACGGAGCGCGCCATATACTCAGTGCAGAGTACAGGCCGATTGTATTTCCGCAGCCAGTGTATCTCCTGCTGGAAGTACTCAGGCCATGAGTAATTGTGAAATGTAATGATGTCGGATTCGCGAAGCTGAATCTGCTGCAGTTCATCGAGATTGGTTTGGTCGAGCGGCATGTCTGCTCCCCAGACTCCGCCGGTGAGTGGCTGGCTAGGATTCATCGCGCGCGCCCACTCGAACACTTGCGGCAGAAGCGCGGCGACTCGGGCGCTTTTGTCTTTGAGTTCCTCTCTTGAGTAGCTTCCAAGATTGTCAGCGCCGGGTTCGTTCCACACGTCCCAGGCAAGAATGCGATCATCCTTAGCAAAGGTCCCAACGATGCCGTTCACGTACGCCTTAAGCCGCGGATATTGGGCGGGGTCACTGAGCGCAACTGCACCGGGACTCTGAACCCAGCCCGAATTGTGGACGCCTGGAACCGGGGGGTGCTGCGGACCCAAGTGCGGCAGTGGATCCCAACAAGAATCGAAGAGCACCAGTATGGGACGAATGTGATGCCGGGACGCGATTGTCAGGAACTGGTTAATCCGCTTCTGGAATCCGGCGGAGTCCTGTTGCCACAGCAGGTCATGAAGAAAAACCCGCATGGTGTTCATGCCCATGGCTTCGGCCCAAGTGAACTCGGTATCGATCTCAACGGGATCGAAGGTCGCCTCTTGCCACATCTCGAGCTGGTTGATGGCCGACTTGGGAACGTAATTACTTCCCACCAGCCATGGCTGTTGGGCATACCAGGCATTCGCCTTCTCCTCCGGCCAACGCGCTGTTTGCCCCCAGAGCGCAGCCGCAAAGAAAAAGAAGAGGAGGGCGAAAAGCACAGCTGTAACGAAAGCGAATCTGAGTGTTTTCATTTTGACGAGACTCCCGTCCATTTATATGCCCTGAGGTTCGAAAACTTCAATGCCTCGTATCTGTGCAACTGGATTACCCATGATGGCGAGTGGAGTCCAGCGCTGAACCGTGGATTCTGCATGAATGGGCGGCAAACCGGAAGCAATCAACCGCGCCCCCATCCACCTTGTCGCACCGGCCCCACGGTCTCAGGTGGTACTATGCCGACATCGAGGAAGAAGAGGCAGACAGTCAGTATCTCAAAGCACTCCCATGGTGGCGATGACCCAAACACACAGTGAAACAGAAAACATCCGAATCGCTCGAATCCTAGCGTTGTTCGTAGTGATCGCGAGCGGAACTCTCCTCGCTCAGGGCGAACCCTCCATTGTTGTGACCTGGGAGAAGAAAACACTGAACCGCACGGTTCCGACACTGCAAGCGGTGGTCAATCCGATGCTGCGCCGAGGATCGCCCATTCACGACTCTTCTTTCGATGCTCTGCACAGTCTAGGCGCTGACTACGTTCGCTATGCTTTCTGGATGCCCTATCCGAAGCTGGCCGTGGCAGAACTGCGCCCTCCTGACGCGAGCCAGACCTATTGGGATTTCCAATACATGGACCCTCTGGTTGAGGACTTCCTGCGAGCTTCGGCAGGGCACAGCAGCGTGATGAGCTTCAGCACTATTCCACAGTGGATGTTCACCACGCCACAACCCATCGCGTATCCAGACGATCCCAATCAAGTCATCTGGAACTATTCGCAAGGCACCCAGCTTCCCGATGTCAAAGCGCTGGGAGACTACTATGCACGACTGGCGAGTTGGTACACCCACGGTGGATTTACGGATGAGTTGGGGAAATTCCATTCTTCCCCCTATCACTACGACATCCGCTATTGGGAGGTCTTCAACGAAGTGGATGGAGAGCACGACATGACGCCCCAGCAATATGTAGAGCGTTATGATGCCGTGACTCAGGCGGTGCTCAAGGTTGCGCCTGCGATGAAATTTGTTGGGCTCGCTCTATCGAGTCCGTCCGAAGCTCCAAAAACGTTCGCATACTTTCTAGACCCAAAGAACCATCAACCGGGTGTCCCGCTGGATTATATTTCCTTCCACGGCTATGCCACGCCATCGGGCGATGAAACACTTGATGACTGGCAGTACACTTTTTTTGACCAGGCAAGCGAATTTGTCTCCGTGACCCGTTACATCCTCCAGATTCGAGATCTGCTGTCACCATCCACAAAAATCATGGTCGACGAAGCGGGCTCGATCCTCAACGGCGACATGTCTCAAGGTGAACCGGGGCACATGGAAAAATCCATTCCGCCAGCGTACTGGAATCTCAGTGGAGCCCTCTACGCCTACCTCTATATCGAGTTGGCCAAGCTTGGCGTTGACACCGTAGGCGAATCGCAACTGGTCGGCTATCCTTCGCAGTTTCCCAGTGTCACCATGATCGACTGGACGAATGGCAAACCGAATGCGCGCTTTACCGTGCTGGAGTTGATCAAGAACAATTTCGGCCCTGGGGACGAACTCCCCGTCACCGAAGTAAAAAGTAATGGCTCGTTTGCGGAGTCCGACGCCATCGACGCGCAGGCCTTTACCCGAGAGGGCAAGCGGAAGTTGCTGCTGATCAACAAGAGAAATCGTGAGGTCACGGTGGTAGTGCCCAAAGAGTGCCTCGGGGCTACAATCCAGACCATCGGCGGGGCGGCCCCGGATGCCGTCGCGCAAAATGTTGGAGAGGCCAAAGTCCGTCTGAAGCCTTTCGCTGTGTCCGTCGTTGCCTTGAAGGATTGACTGCGCGTGGTGAATCCATAAAGAACGGGTCTGGTCAGCGGTCCCGGATGCTGCCACGAATTACAACCACTGACGCTGCCGGCAATTCGTAAGACGTGGCTGCGTTCACAGTCTGCTTAATGTGCAGAATCGGCCCATCGGGATCGGCCTTGCCGGCGGTTTCTGTCACGACGGATGCCTCTGCGGGATATTCGGCATGCCCCGCAGGACGCGTAAGCGCAGGGTGCCAGCGATACTGATCCTTGCCAAAGATGGAGATCTCGACGGGTCCGTCGAATGAAGCGCTGCGCTCGCGGTTTCGTTGTTCAAATGCGATCTTCACACGATAAGCATTGCTCTGGTCTCGATTCACCAAGAGCAGGGACCATTGCCCATCGGGACGTTTCAAACCGTAAGCCGTAACTAGCGCGTGATCGGCGTCGTCGTAGATATCACTCCGGGCTGGGAATATGTCGTGCTGTTGCTCACCGGGGACGACCCATTCGAGATTAATGAGTTGAGCGGTGAAAAACTGCGCAAGCGGCTGCTGCACGTTGTAGTGTCGGTCGACCGTCAGCATCCCGAACGTTCCCGGAGAGTCGTTGCACCCGTGCTCCATCGGCAGCGGGAGATAGTGGAAGAAGTAGACTCCATTTCCTCCAGCAGTCAGGAACGAACCGATGTAATCGGCGAGCCAAAGCCCGGAAAAGATATCCATGTACGTTTCGCTGGCACTCGAAGAAAGATTCCCCTCTGTAATGAAGATCGGGATCTCTCGGGGCACTCCGTCTTCGCGCCAGACCTGCATAATGTGACTCACGAGCTGAGGCTCCTCATAAAGGCTGCCCCAAGGGATTCTGCAAGGGTCATAGGGATAGTGCTCGAAAGAGAAGAATGCCAAATCCTTCACGCGGTCGTGACGTTTCAGGTAGTCGATGAAACGCACGGTCCAGGATACGTTTCCCTGCGCGTCCGGCCAGGTTTGGATGTCTTGATTCACTCCCTGAAATGACGGCCCACCCAGCTTAAGCGCGGGGTCGAGCCGGTGAAGCGCGGTCGCCCACTGAAGGTAGAGTGCTCCATAGTCCTCGGGACTGAAGTATTGTCCGTCGGCTTCTTCCCCCATTTCGATGTAGGAAATTGGATAGTTGCGTTTCTTCAGATATGCAACTTCAGCAACGGCGTTCTCGGGAGTGTCGTAGAGCAAAGCCACCGGCATCATAGCCGGAAGACCTCGAGTGACGCCGCTTGTGAAAAAAACGTCAAACCCCACCTGAGCTTGCTTGGTTGTGCCGAGGTCAGAAGCCTCATGCCACGGGTCGACGGAGGAGCAATAGGTCGTAGTCTGCTCCTGGTCGGGCACATGACGCAGGATATCGTGGAAGAGGCCGTCCGCGGATGTCGTACCAAGATAGAGCTCGCGGATGGCATAACCGACGCAATTCCGTGGATCCGAGACCGGTTGAGTTGCACAGGTATTTGAAGATGCTGTCATTAGAATGCGCACGAATCGGACGGGAAGGGGGCTGTCACTGAGACGAAGCACGTCCGAACCGCCGCGGCCGTGGTCAACCGCGCCCAGCGGGTAAGATTCCCACACGCCATGAATCGGATCGTGCATCGGATCTTCCACACCAACCCAGTGCTGCACCACGAATTTAGTGGCATAGGGTTCGGCCCATGCAATGCGGATGCTGTCGACGGGTTGTGTTTGCGCCAGGTCAATGATTACCCATTGCGGATGCAAAGCATCGCTTTCCCCGGTAAAGCGCTCCGTGAGATAGGGATTGCTCTTCCAATAGCTGCTCTCATCGCCATCCGTCATGCGAGAGAAGCCAGCGTTGGGAGTGCCATCGTTACGCGTAAAGCCGCGATGTGGCAACGAATATCCATAGGAATAACGGATGGGATCACCCGGGATTGCCGATCCAGTGAAATATCCCTTTTCGCCAGGCTCACTCCATGTGCCCTGCGGATTCCAGTGCCAGGCCTCAATGGTGAGTTCGGTATTCTGGCGGTACGTGACGGGCTGCCAGCCGGAAGCCAGAGCACGGCCCAAATTAGGCTGGACCAGGTCGTTGTCGATGGCTTCTGCAGGAATGCGATCGACTCCGGCGCCGAGCGTTTCGTTTGGGCGAAAGCGATTCGTGGAGTTTTCCGGAGTGATATCGACGTGGATGGTCTGGGCGGGGGAGAAAACGCCGAGAAACAATGCGAAAAGTAGCGAAGACCATTTGGGAATTGGGGCTATTTTATTCAAGAGACCTCCGGAGAATCTGTCATGAATGGCGTGCCGCCAGAAAGCATACTCATGCCGGGACGTTTCAATCAAGGTCATTCCGAGAACTGGATGCGGGCGATTCCCATGTATTTATTACCTGCCGTGAGTGGAGGAAGATCGACTTCAAGTCACAAGGGGAAAGCCTTCGCCGTGGTTTTCGTGGAAAGGGCAGCGCCGCAAGATGATATTGGGTGGGCAATACTACGCTTTCGATCATCGCCGGCAACTTTTCAGGACCAGTTTTTCTCGGGCGGCAAAAAATCGTCCTTGCATTTTCGCGCGCACCTTCGCATAATCTCTCCTTCGTGAAACGTTTTAATATCAGAAAAGGCGCGTTGGCGGAATCAGTCACTGGAGCGGGCGCTGTTTCAAAGCGCAATTTTCTCCGAGGGGTCCGCAAGATGTCGCCCAGATTCACCACGTCCCTTGTTTAACCCGGTTCATGGAGGCCAGCATGAGTTCATCCATTTCAATATCGCGGCAAGTTTGCCGGCGTATGTTTCAAACTCTAACCATCACCATCGTCGTCCTGTTGCCAGCTGTCATGTTCGGCCAGGGCTACTTCGGAACTGTAAGCGGATTGTTAACCGATCCCAGCGGCGCAGTTGTGCAAGGCGCCAAGGTGGTTCTCGCCGACGAACAAAAGGGATACAAGTTCACGGCCACGTCGGACAACACAGGACGCTACCTTTTTGTTTCGATTCCGCCAGGGCTTTACTCTGTAACGGCGGAGATGCCAGGGTTTGAGAAAACCGTACGCACGCACATCAAATTGAACGTCACCGAGAACGCGACGGCCAACCTGACGCTGAAGATTGCCGGCGGGACGCAAAGCGTTGAGGTCAAGGCCCAGACGCAAACCATCGACACCGAAGATGCCGTGACCGGGACGGTGATCGACCGCAGGGCCATTAACGACCTGCCTCTGATAGACCGATATGCGCTTGACCTGGTGTACCTCACTCCTGGCGTAACCGATATGAGTGACGCGAACCACGTCGGCGATACGGGGACGAATTTTGTTTCCAACGGCAGCCGCGGCGCCAGCGCCGACATTCTGATGGATGGCACCTCCATTACCAACTTCGAACCCAATGGCGGCATTACCCAGATCACATACGCTCCCTCGCCAGAGGCGATCGAAGAATTCAAGGTGCAGCAGTCGAACTTCAGCGCGGAGTACGGTTTTTCCGGCGCCTCGGTGGTCAACATGATCACGCGTTCCGGCACCAACAGCTTCCACGGAGAAGTCTACGACTTCATCCGCAACACACTCACCGACGCGAATAACTGGTTTAACGATCAGAGTGGAGTACCGATTCCTCCGGTGCACCGGCACGACTTTGGCGGCGTCTTTGGCGGGCCAATCCTCAAGAACAAGACCTTCTTCTTTTTCGATTGGGACGGCACGCTCGCAAGCACCATGGGCACCTACCAGGCGGGCGTGCCCAGCGCTGCGGAACGCACCGGCGATTTCGGCGAATTGTGCGGATTTTACGGCGGCTCGTTCAATTCCAGCGGACTCTGCTCCGTTTCAAGCGGGCAGATATTTGACCCTTATAGCAGCGTCTATGGCATCGATCCCAACGGCGTAGCAGGGGCGATAAGGAACACCTACATTCCGTTCAACAACGTCGGTACGTATATCAGCCCGGGGGCTCCCCCAAGCCAGAACCTCCCTCCCAACCTTCAGCCTGCGCCCGGCGTACCCGGCAATCTGATCGATTCTGTGGCGTTGAAGATGATGAATTTGTTCCCCAATCCGACCCCTAACATGGCCAACCCAACGATCTACGATAATTGGATCGCTTCGGGGGCATCCCCCAGCAATAACGAGCAGTACGATGTGAAAATCGACCATCGCTTCAACGAAAAGAACTTATTGAGCGCGAAGTATTCGCAGAACTGGAATACCTACACTGCCTTCAGCTGCTTCAACACCTTCATCGATCCTTGCGGGGGCGGAAAAAACATGGGCAACGCCCACCTGTTCGCCCTCAGCGACACCTATACTTTTAGTCCTACCTTGCTGCTGACTACTACCTTGGGTTTCTCCCGCGGCACGGAACTGATCTTCAACTACAATCCAAGCCGGAACCCCAATCCTCTCAGTACGCTGGGTTTTCCATCCTACCTGGACTCGAACGGTTTTATCGGTGTTCCTTCCATGTTCATCGGTGGCGGATACTATTCCGCCGGCTATACCAGCGCTGGCGGCGATCCGTATGGAAATTACAAGCAGGGCCAGGACACTGGGCAGCTTTCTGCCATCGTCAGCAAGATCCACGGCCGTCATGAGTTGAAGTTCGGGTTCGAGGGCCGCTTGCACCAGCAAAATTACATCCAGACAAATGCCCCGAATGGCAATTTCGGTTTTAACGACACAGGCAGCTCACAATATCCTCAAGGCTTGTCGGCGACGATCGGTCCCAGCGGAGACGGCATGGCCAGCTTCCTGATGGGCCAAATGGGGGGAGGATACGAAATCCAGTTTGAACCTGCGACCGAGAACTACCAATACGCATGGTATGTCCAAGACAACTGGAAAACGACGAGCAAGCTTACGTTAAATCTGGGGTTCCGTTACGACGTCTCGCTGCCCAGAACCGAACGCCACAATCGCATGAATTGGTTCAATCCAAACGCGACGAATCCGCTCAACGGCGGCACGATCGCGTTCACCGATCCGCTCAGCGGACTGCCGGTCAATCGTGCATTGCTCGGCGGCGAGGTATTTAACAATTCCAGCGTGCGCACCAACTGGCTCACCGATTGGAAAGACTTTCAGCCGCGAGTAGGCTTTGCCTATCAGATCATGCCCAAGACGGTGATGAGAGGAGGGTACGGGATCTACTTTGGCCAAACTCGCTCCGGCGCCAACGGCCTGTTGAGCTACGGTTCCCAGGGCTTCAACCAATCCACAGGCATCATTTACACCTATCAGAATGACGGCGCAACTCCCTATTTGCACCTGAGCAATCCCTTTCCCAACGGCCTGATTCAACCGCCCCTCCCCAGCACCCTTGGCCTCAGCAATGACGTTGGCTATGGAGCCGTTGGTCCCCTCCGCACCCACGCCGCGGCGCGAACCCCGTACGAGCAGACCTGGACCCTTGGCTTCGAACACCAATTGCCCTGGAGTGTTGTTGTTGGTGTGAACTACATCGGGAAGGAAGGAGTCCGCCTGTACCTCGCCGGCGGCAACAACTACGATGTTCTGGGCGCTGGAGTGGAAAACCTGCCCACCACCGCCGCTAATCCAAACAATCCGTGCCCAACGCCAACGCCCAGCATACCCTGCCTTACTAACTACGTCACAAACCCCTTTGCCGCTGTCAACGGTGGCCCCATAAGCGACCCGAACAGCATCCTCTCCAGCCCCACGGTCCAAGCGGTTCAACTGGAGCTTCCCTATCCTGAGTTCACGAGCGTCACGACCGATGTTCCACCCACCGCCAACGCCAGCTATAACGCGCTCCAAATCACAGCATCGAAGCATTACAGCAACGGCCTGGAACTTATGGTGAGCTATACCTGGTCGAAGTCGATCGACGAGTCCTCAATGTATGACACCAACGTCGCCTGGCTGGGGAATTATGGCTCCAACTCTGGATACGCACTCGCGGATCCCAACAAGCCGCAACTGGAGCGCGCCTTGTCGACTTTCGACGTGCCACAGATGCTGAAGTTCAGCTACAGCTATGATTTGCCCATCGGGCGCGGCAAGGCGCTCCTCGGCAACATGCCGCGCGTGTTGGATGCGATGATCGGCGGCTGGAAGACCAACGGCATTTGGGAGCTCCACTCGGGCCGCCCGTTGAGCTTCTTTACTTCGAATGGCGGCACATCATTGCCCACTTATGGCCCGCAGACGGCCGAACTGGTGGGTAAGCCGGAGCGCAGCCACGGGAGCGACAGTTATTGGGTGAATAACTACTTCTCCAATCCCCAGGTTGTCCAGGTTCCCGCCCCATACACTCTGGGCAACGCTGGACGGACCACGGGTTCCATCCGAACGCCGACTTCATTCACCAGTGACTTGTCAATCGCCAAGCAGTTCTTGCTTTCCAACGTGCATGAGGGAGTGCGCTTGGAGTTGCGCCTCGAAGCCCAAAACGCTCTCAATCATCCGGTCTTCGGTACGCCCGACACCTACGCCGGCGACCCCAATTTCGGGGTGACCAATTATCTGGCTGTGAACCCCCGGCAATGTCAACTGGCTATCAAGATCGTCTTTTGAGAGCCTCTTAATTGGTACCAGACCCGATCGCTAGAGTCGGGGCGGAAACTTGGCGGAACCGGATTGTTGGACTCCGTTTGTGTCAGTCCAATGTGTGCTGAAATGCATAAACACAGCAATCGATGGCTTACCTTCACAAAACCCTTGATTGAAACGTTTCAATGTTCGTATACTGCGGTCGACCTATGATTCAGCCTGAGATTCAGCAGGCAAGCGGAAGATCGTGCGCTGCGATGGTATTGATTCTGGCTTGCTGCGTTCCCTTGATGTGCTCCCTCGTATTTGCCGTTCCACCCGGACAATCCCTGGAACTCTCGCGACCGGTTCGGTCCTGGGAATTTATGTCGGCATTGGGTACTCGCGCCGGCATTTTGGGAAACGAGCAGGGAACATTCGAGGCATGGGTTTATCCCCTTAAAATCCTGACTGATTTTCATCTGCGATTTCATGTCGAGGGCGCGGTCCTGCCGGCGGAAACGCTGGCGCGAACTTTGACTGTCCGCCCTGAGTCTACGACCATTGTTTACGTCGGCGACGCTTTTTCAGTCCGGGAGACTTTGTTTGTCCCCGTGCACAAACCGGGGGCTATCATCGCGTTGGAAGTCGACACCACCAGACCTCTGGAGGTTGAAGCGGTCTTCGATCGCGATTTTCAACTGCAGTGGCCGGCGAGCATCGGCGACACAAGCCAGGAATGGGATCCTGATTTGCACGCCTTCCACTTCGCAGATGAGGCCGGGAAGTTTGGCGCATTGGTCGGTTCGCCGTCCGCCACCAAAACCTCCGAAGAATATTCTAGTAACTATTTCTACTCTCGTCAGAACTCTTTTGTTCTGGGCCCAACCGTGACTGGAACAGACAGGAAGTTCATTGTGATCGCGGCATCGTTTACCGACCGCGCGGCATTGGCGTCCCTTTACGAGCACCTGTCGAAGGACTATGCCGACTTGCTGTCCGAGTCAGCCATCTACTACCGCGATTATCTGGCTCACACCGTAAGTGTTCACCTTCCCGACGCTCAAATCGAAAGCGCGTATGACTGGGCTAGAGTGAGCATGCTGCAAGGCATCGTCGACAACCCATTCTTAGGGAAAGGGCTGCTTGCAGGATTCGACACATCGCAAGGCGAGTACCGTCCGGGCTTCGCCTGGTTTTTTGGACGGGACGCCGAGTGGACTTCCCTGGCGCTCGATGCAGTGGGCGATTTCGCGAATACTCGCAATGCGCTCAAGTTCTTAAGCACGTATCAGCGAGCCGACGGGAAGATCCCTCATGAGGTTTCTCAGAGCGCCAGCTTTGTGGAGTGGTTCAAAACGCCATTCGCATACGCATCTGCGGACGCGACTCCCCTCTTCATTATCGCCGCGGACGATTATGTGACACGGAGTGGAGACCTCGAGTTTGCGCACGAGCAGTGGGACAGTCTCTGGAAAGCCTATGGGTTTCTGCAATCGACCTACGATGCTCAGGGATTCGCGCAAAATGCCGGCGTAGGCCACGGATGGATTGAGGGAGGACCACTGTACCCGGTGCGGACGGAACTCTATCAGGCTTCCCTGGGAGTCGAGGCCCTCAAGGCACTTTCGCACCTCGCTCATCTTTCCGGCAAGGAAGAGGTCGCTCGCGACCTGACCCGAGATTTCGATCGGCAAGAGCCGCTGTTAGACGAGGCATTCTGGTCTCCCGATAAACAGATCTTCGCCTATGCCGAGGATTTAAATGGTAAGCGCGTCGATGTGGCAAGTGTTCTTGCCACGGTCCCGATGTGGTTTCGGCAACTCAACGAAGGGCACGCTCACAAAATGATCGACGTACTCGCCGGCCCCGACCACCAGGCCGATTGGGGCATGCGGATACTCTCCTCCAGCGACTCGAAGTATGACCCGGGCGGATATCACTTCGGAACGGTGTGGCCGTTGTTCACTGGTTGGGCATCGGTTGCGGAGTACCGCTATCATCGTCCCCTTTCTGCTTATTCAAATCTGCGTGCCAACGCGCTGCTCGCGTTAGACGGTTCGCTCGGACATGTCACGGAAACTCTCTCTGGCAAGTACTATCAGACGCTCGCTACTGGATCGCCGCACCAGATTTGGTCAGCGGCTATGGTGGTGAATCCAGTGCTGAGCGGATTGTTGGGTCTTGAAACAGATGCCGCCAGTTGTCACTTGGTTTTCGCGCCCCACGTTCCGGCGAATTGGGCTTCGTTTTCAGTTGAGAATGTACGGCTTTGTGGCGAGACTCTCAGTTTTGATTATCAGCGGACGAGCGACCAAATCCGCCTCCAGGTGCAATCTGCCGGTGCAAAACCCGGTGCAAAACAGTGTTCGGTAGAGTTTTCTCCGGCTGTAAGCGTGCGTGCCAAGGTCAGGCAAGTCCTATTCAATGGCCGCACGCTGCCGTTTCACTTGGAAGCAAACTCGTCGGATCAGCACGTCACCATGGAATTCCCCGCCGCGACGAACAAGAATCTCGTTGAAATCGGCGTGGCGAACAATTTTGAGCTGGGGTGGTCGCCTACTCTCCCCCCCCTGGGGAGCACTAGTCGTGGTCTGCGAGTGGTTTCCGAATCTTGGACGCCGTCGCGGGACACTTTGACATTGCAACTTTCGGGTGTGGCTGGGAAGAGCTACGAGTTCTCGGCTTGGAACACGAATCAGATTGTCTCACTCGATGGCGCTCAACTGGACAGAACCATTGAACCGGCTGCTACGGTCCACGTGCAACTTCCGGCGAGCGCGCCCGGTGGCAGTGCGCAAGCCACTGTCATCTTTCACTTTGCGACGAATTAAGTCTGCGCTGAAGCGCGGGAATGTCGCATTTTTATGTTATGGAGAGCTACGGAAATGATTCGGAATCTTATGCGGGTTATCTTGTTGTTCGCGTGTATCGTCCTCTTACTTTCTTTTGGTCAAGCACAGAAGCGAGCAGTCGAGGCGGAAGGGCACGAGTGGTGGAAGCATGCGGTCTTCTATGAGATCTACCCGCGAAGCTTTGCCGATAGCAACAATGATGGCATCGGAGATCTCAAGGGTATCGACTCCCACCTCGACTATCTGAAGGATCTGGGAGTTGATGCCATTTGGATTACACCCTGCTATCCCTCGCCGCAAGTCGACTTTGGGTATGACGTCTCGGATTACGAAAATATCGATCCGATGTATGGAACGCTCAAGGACTTCCAGCATCTGGCACGAGATGCCAGGAAACACGATATCCGCATCATTATGGACTTTGTACTGAATCACACTTCTCCTCAGCACAAATGGTTTCTTGATTCGGCGTCATCGCGTGCTTCGGCACGTCGCGATTGGTACATTTGGCGTGATGGCAAAGGGCCCGGCGTCCCCCCGAATAATTGGATATCCGGCTTTGGCGGGTCGGCCTGGCAGCTTGATCCCAAGACCGGCCAGTATTACTACCATTTCTTCGCGGTCGGCCAGCCTGATCTCAACTGGCGCAATCCAGCGGTTGAAAAGGCAATGTTTGATGTCACGCGCTTTTGGTACAAGCGCGGCGTTTCCGGCTTTCGACTCGATGCCGTCGACCTCTTGTTTGAGGATCCGAACCTCCACGACAACCCAGTGCTAGAAGGCAAGAACGACTTGGGCGATCCCAACATGGAGAACAAGTACAACGACAAATTGCCCGAAGTTCACACGGAACTGAAGAAGCTACGCAAGGTAGCCGACGAGAACGATGCCGTCTTGATTGGAGAGACCTACACGTCAAATCGCGACGAACTCAAAGAATATTACGGCGACCACAACGATGAAATCCAATTACCGATGGATTTCATGTTCTGCGAGGTCAATAAACTTTCCCCTAGCGACTTCCGCACCCAAATCGCAAACGCCGAGTCCACGGGCGGATGGCCTGTCTACGTGATCGGCAATCACGATATGACGCGTTCTTACAACCGCTACGGTGACGGGCAACACAATGACCAAATCGCGAAGATCATGGCAGGCATGTATCTGACGCTGCGCGGCACACCCGTCATGTATTACGGCGAAGAACTCGGAATGGAGAACAACGACCCAGTGCGCAAGGAGGATGTGAAGGATCCAATTGGTATCGCTGGGTGGCCCGCGGAAAAGGGTCGCGACGGTGAACGCACACCGATGCAGTGGAACGATTCGTCAAATGCCGGGTTCAGCCAGGCCGCTCCCTGGTTACCTGTGCCCGCCAGTTACAAAACCCACAATGTTGAGACTGAACTGAAAGATCCGAATTCCGTTTTGCAGTTTTATAAACGGCTTCTGGTGTTACGGCATCAGGAGTCGGCTTTGTTAGACGGAGACTACGTTGCGCTCAATCAAGATAATCGCGACGTCCTCTCGTACCTTCGCCGCCACGGGAACGAAGCGGTACTGGTGGTGCTCAACATGTCAAATGCAAAGCAGAAGATCGGTCTCGATCTCTCGCCCGAAGGTTTCCCTTCTGCTAAGGCTATGCCCTTGCTGACGACTCTTGCTGCTCCGCCTGCGGGACGACTGGACCAGGTCGCGCTTGACCCGTTTGCCGTTTACATTGCGCGAATTTCGCAGTGAGTTAGATTCGCATGGATAATTTGTACAAGCCGCACCCTTCGTCCCGTGACTCCAGGATGAGTGTGTGCATCCTCAAATGGCTACTGTGCATGTGCCTCTTTGGTAAAACACAGAGGGTGGGCCTTGGAATCCTGTTGGTGTGCGGCTGCGTGTGGGCCCAGTCCGATGGCGACCGCAGCGCACAGATCGCTGGGCTTGTCTCACCTCGTGCTTATATTCAGAAACGCGCATCGAGTTATGACCGCACAGGGGGCAACGATGACTTCGTGAGGATCGCTCCCGGCGAGACGATCAGTTTGCTAGATGCGACGGGCCCGGGAACCATTACGCACATCTGGATCACGATTGCGTCGTCAGAGAGATATCACCTAAAGAAACTTGTTCTGCGCATGTTCTGGGACGACGAAACGTTGCCGAGCGTGGAAGCGCCAGTCGGCGATTTGTTCGGCCTGGGACTAGGAGACTATTTCCAATTTGACTCGGTTCCATTGTCCGTCGCCCCCGATAAAGCCCTGAATTGTTTTTTCCCGATGCCTTTCCGGAAGCGGGCGCGAATCACCGTTACGAACCAGGGGAGCGAAACCGTCGACGCGTTTTATTTCAATATCGACTACCAGGCATTGAGCAAAGACCTTGCCTCCGACACCATGTATTTTCATGCCCAGTATCGTCAGGCGATGCCGGCCAAAGGGTGGACCAGCGATTGGGAATCAAATGACACGCCCACTGTGTCCGCCAGGAAGAATCTCGACGGAGAGGGTAATTACGTATGGCTTGAAGCGACCGGGCAAGGGCACTTCGTGGGTGTGACCATGTCCGTTCTCCAGAATCAGGACGGTTGGTGGGGCGAAGGCGACGACATGTTCTTTATTGACGGCGAAAAGCATCCGTCTATCAATGGCACGGGCTCTGAGGATTACTTCCTGGGCGCGTGGGATTTTGGGGACCATCCTTTTTCATACGCCCTATATGGGGCTCCAGTCAAAGGTTCGGAATTTGCGGGCAGCCGTTCGTCCGTATATCGTTTTCATCTGGACTCGCCGATTCCATTTACGAAGAGCCTGAAGGCAACGATTGAGCACGGCCACGCCAATCATCGCTCCGATAATTTCTTTTCGGTCGCCTATTGGTACCAGAAAGAACCTCACGCGCCATTTCCCGCACTGCCTGCAGTTGAAGATCGCATTCCTCGCCTTTATGCCGTCGGAGGTCCCGGGAATGTTGCAAAGTGATATGCGTATGAGTCGCACACGAATCCTTTCAATTTCGCTGACCGTCAGTTTCTGCCTCGTCACGTTGGCGGCCGATGCGCAGCCAAATCTCGCTACGACGACCCGTCCGATCGTAGTCGGATACTTTCGAGGGGACAGCATGCGTCGGCAGTTCTTTGTCAAGGACTTGATCTCACGAGGTGCAGTTCCAATCCTTGATCAAATCAATTATTCGCAGGCGAACATTGCCAATAATCAATGTATCGTAGCGGACCCGGTCTCGGATCTGACCTATTCGTTCACTCCCGACAACAGCGTGGATGGCACTGCGGATACGCTCGGCATGCCGCTCAGAGGAAACTTCCATCAACTACAGGAACTGAAACGGCTTTATCCACGTATCAAGGTGCTGATTTCCATAGAAGGCAACGCGGATGCGTTCGTCCAAGCCGCGCAACCCCAAAATCGCAATGCTTTCGTCGCCTCCTGCATTCAACAATTCATTCAAGGCAGGATTGCCGATGGAGTCGAAGCGCCGAGTTTGTTCGACGGCATCGATGTTGATTGGGAATATCCAATGGAGGCCGACAAACTCAATTTCCTTGCGCTGTTAGCTGAGTTTCGCAGCCAACTTGATGCCGTGGGACCGAATTACTTGCTGAGCGTCGCCATGGGCACCGGTCGCAACACTTATCAGCATCTTGATATGGCCTCAGTTGCACGATATGCGGACCAGGTCGCGATGATGAACTACGATTACGCGGGCCCCTGGAGCAAGAGAACCGGCCTGGTGGCCCCTCTCTATCACGCGCCGGGAGACCCGGAAAACGACGGGAGTGTCGATTCAACGATTTGGCGGTACAGAGCGGCTGGAGTACCACTCTCTCGAATGCTAATGGGCCTCCCATTCTACGCTTACTCGTGGAAGCAAGTTGCGCAAGCAAACCATGGACTCTTCCAACTCGGCGAACCGGAACGCAACGATGTCCTCTATAACGACATTGTTTCGATTCAAAGCAAGTTCACGGTGTATCGTGATCCAGCATCGATGGCTCCGTGGCTGTTCGATGGCACAACGTTTTGGACTTATGACGATGAGTTGTCCGTCGGTACCAAGGTTAGGTATGCAAGAGAGCGCGGCTTGCAGGGAGTAATGATCTGGGAGTTAAGTGGCGACACCGCGGACGGGAAGCTGCTAAAGACAATCTCGGCACAACTCGGCCGACATGAAATGGGAACTGACAACCACGCGGCCAGGTAGATTCACCGGCGGGCGATCGCGTGGAACCGGGCTCTTCAGCAGCACGAACAAATAGACGGCATAAGGAAACTTTAGAATCATTTTATCGACGCGCTCGCTGGCGATCCGCACCTGAATCTTCCGTCTATAGATGCTGAAACCCTTTCCTCGCTTGCCGAGCAGAAACGCCCATCCCATATGAGCGGAAGTCTCCGCCCCGCTCTCGCTTTAGCGGTTTTACGAGACGTTCAGCCAGATCTCGTGATCTTTGATGAATTACAGAAGTTCTCTGGGATTCCAAGGGAATCACGCTGAAACAGCCTCAGCGATCACCCAAAACCGGCCAGTGATTATCACCTGAAAACCGGCCAACGAGAATAGCGTCCGGGACGTTGAATCCCGCGGAGGCTTGTAGGCTCCGTGGGCATGGCCAATGTCTTGAACGAAGAGAAGAAACAACAAGTCTTAGCTCTGGGACGGCTGGGCTGGTCGCTGCGGCGCATCCAGCAAGCGACCCATGTCCGACGGGAAACCGCAGGCGCGTACCTGAAAGCGGCGGGGATTGCGGTGCGTCCGCCCAGTGGCTGGGGGCGGTGCGAACCAAAACCGGCCAACGAAGTGATCACCGACTCCGGGGCGGAAAAACCGGCCATTCCGCTGATTGCCGATCCCCCCAACCCCAACCCCAACCCCAAAAACCTTCCTTCGAA
>Ga0224552_1000073_pt1 | contig 29204 bp, 41 predicted proteins | sample 714S215metaG_FD_179907 | JGI IMG/M metagenome (GOLD analysis project Ga0224552, IMG submission 179907) | Peat soil microbial communities from Stordalen Mire, Sweden - 717 S2 1-5 | ecosystem: Environmental > Terrestrial > Soil > Wetlands > Peat | place: Sweden: Norrbotten County, Stordalen Mire... | reverse complement strand
TGTCTTTTTGGCCATCCGAATATGATGCCAAAAATCGAGGCGTCGAAATACGAGTCAAAGCCTGTGAAAATAGGCCTTCCGATCACGTTTGAGCCTCTAATTTACCCACACGACTTCCTGAAGAGCCATAAATCTTTTCGACGCGTCAGCCCCCGCTCGCATTCGTGGCACGCATGATTCACAAGGATTTTATCCAGAACACCGTCCTCGAATTGCGTCAATGTGGTGACGCCCTGAGTATTTGCCACTTTTGCCCTGGTTTCCGCGGTTCCGGATTGACTGCGCCCAGTGGCACACTCTGTAGGCAGCCCCTTACTCCCACTCAATTGTCTCTGGAACCTGTAAGCATTTGAACGATATGGCGTTTTTGTCAGGTCGCACCGCATTTACCGTCAGATACACCGTCGAATAATCCCGCTTGACGGCGATAGTTGGCGATTGTTAGCGAAAGGCTCTAAGTGCCTTAGAAATTATTCGAAGGCAAATTTAGGCAAGCGGCAATTAGGGATCGTCGTTGAGCCCTTTATCCAGGGGCCCAGGCAAATGATCTTGCTCGGCATCTTGGTCCTTCTTGGCGGTGCGATCAGGAAGATCCCGAGAATTCTCTCGCGTATGTTGTTGCCGTAATTTCAGCCAGTTCTCACGGCCCTGCGCTCGCAATTCCTCAAGGGTCTCTGCCGCACCCTTCTGCTGTCGCTGCGCCAACCAGTCCTCGCGCCCCTCTTTCCTGATTTGCTCAAGTTCGTTTTCATCGCTTTTGGTGGGAGAAGACGGACTTCGCTGCTGATCGATCTCTTGGCTCTGGCTGCTTTCGCGTAAAGCATCGACATCGATCAAGTCCTGTGCTCGGCCAGCCGCAAGCTTGGCAATCAACAGATCCTGTCGCGAGATAAAGGGTACGGACAGACCATCGTCTAGTTGTACATCAACTCGCCGGCTCCATGCTTCCTCGAATTCAACGCCGCTGATTTTCGGCATGATGTCTACCATCACTGGCGGCGTACCCATGCGAAAGAAGTTATCGGGCTCGGCGAAATCCCTGGCGCTCATGCCTTCGATTGGTGCTCCAAACTTTGCGAGAGCGGCATATACGGCTTTGCTGTTTTCAGCATCGGCGCCGATCAAGATGTCCAGGTCCTTGGTCGCACGCGGCTGGGCGTGATACGAAACCGCATATCCGCCGACAATCAGGTATCTAACCTGTCCGGCGTTGAAGGCTGACAACAGTTCTTTGAAGTCTTGGTGCATCAGCGGCCGGCTTCTTCATCGCATACAGGTCAAGGTTGAGTTCCATTACGGCGCGAATGCGTTCGCGTCCTGGCAAGCGCTGCCAGGCCCGATATTCGTCAGACTTCATCGCCTTCAGGTTGTTGAACCGTGTGATGGTCTTATCCATCGTACGAAACTACCACATACTGCTGTCGACCACATTTCGGGCACCCGGGCACCCGGGCACCCGGGCCTCGCAATCCACCTGGAAATTCCGGAGCGGAGTTTCGCCCTGGTTTACGGGGTTCCGTATTGAGCGCGAACCGTGGCACACTCTGTAGGCGGCCCCTTACTCCCACTCAATTGTCTCCGGCAACCATAAGTATCTGAAACAACGGGATTTCTGCTGAAGCTACGCCGAGCTTACCGTCAAATCTACCGCCAAAAACTTCCGCTTGAGAGCGATGGACGGCGATAGATGCCGAACGGGTCATGAATATTTCCCGGAAGTCGGCGAGCGGTCAAAGCTGACCCTGAACCATCTACCACCACGTGAGCTTGCCGGTTGGCAAGGCGACGACTAAATCTCGTGTGTATAGACAATAAATCCCTGGTGCTCCGCGACCTGGTCGTAAAGCGCGCGACCTGGAACATTGTTGTTTTCGTTTGCCAATACACACGGCTGCTGCCGGCGGCACACGCGACGTCGAATACCGATTCAATTAGCCGTCGACCGACACCCCGCCCTCGCGCTTCCTCGGCGGTGAACAGATCCTGCAGGTAGCAGACGTCGGTCAGCCGCGTCGTACTACGATGGAACAGAAAGTGCGCAATTCCAACCAAGCAACCATCGTGCATGGCGACGTGAGCATGCACAGGCTCTTCGCGGGAAAAGAAACGCTCCCAGGTTACTTCCGTGATTCGTTCGCCGTCGAACCGTGACGGCCGTAAAACTGGTTGTATCCATCCCAGAGCGGCCGCCACTCGGCAATGTCCGCGCGCTCGATCGGCCTTATGAGTGGGCCTTCAGCCATTGTGCGATCCGTTGGTTCATCTTCTAGACTTTAACAACAGTAGATTTGCAAGCGCGCAACAACCGCCGGTCGTGACGCATACATGCCTATCGCGAGCGTCGGCTTCCGGGTATCAGAAATGTCTATCTACGCGCCCACCTGCAATCCCAGACGGCCAAGGAACTCGCGCTCACCGCGCTTAGTTACCCGCAAGACTCGGCTGTCGAGATCCTTCAGAAACCACTTGTGCTGAAGGGCAGATCGCAATAGCGCCGCCCCAAGTGCGCCACCAAGATGTGGCCGGCGCTCGCTCCAGTCGAGGCAGGCGCACGCGATGCGGCGACGTGTAAAATTCGTTGTGTCCATCTCAATTCCGTGAGCGGCTAGCGCCCGCGTGCCTACCTCGGTCAATTCGTACGCCCCATCGTGACGTTTCTTCTGCGAGACCCATTTATTCTTGAGAATTCGATCATGCAACGCTACAGCGACTTCACCGGCCATATGGTCGTAACAGGTGCGCGCCCATCTCAGGTGCGTGGGTGTATTCGGAACAAAGGGTTTGGAACGCGTTCCGGCGAGAACCATCAAGGATTCCAGCGTGGCAGCCACCCTATCGTCATCGAGGCTGTAGTAACGGTGCTTGCCTTGCGCGAGTACCTTGACCAGTTCCTGTTCCTTGAGTCTCGTCAGGTGCACGCTTGCGGTCGACGGGCTGACCTCAGCGATCACGGAGAGCTCTGTGCTGGTGCGCGCCCGTCCGTCCATGAGGCTGCAGAGCATGCGCGCTCGCGCGGGTTCCGCGATCGCGGCAGCCACACGAGCAATTGAGGCATCAGCCAGCTCGACATCCATTGTTTGATGGTAGACGAAGTGACCTGCCATTACTAGGCCGACAATGCGGGGCATGGAACCCACGAACCCGATTGCTGCCGCCTCGCATCCTAACCCCTACCCCTACTACGATTCGCTTCTCGATGGCCCGCCGCTGTACTTCGATCAGGAGATCCGAATGTGGGTGGCAGCCCACGCCAATTCGGTTTCCCAGGTATTCGCTGAGCGCTCTTGTCGCGTCCGGCCCGTGGCCGAACCTGTTCCGGCCGTCCTGGACCGGCGACCGGCGGGCGAGATCTTCAGTCATCTCGTGCGGATGATCGACGGAGACCGCCACGACCAGCCAAAGCTCGCGCTGCAACGGGCGTTGTCATCAATTTCTGAGTCCGAAGTGATTACGCGATCGACTCAGACGGCAGAATTCGAGCTCCCGACTATCCTGGATCCAGATGCGCTGACGGCTTGGGTGTACGAGACACCTGTCGCGGTGGTCGCTGACCTGCTCGGCTTACCCACCGACGATCGGTCGGCGATAGCCCGTGACGTGCGGGATTTCGTGCTGTGTCTCTCCTCATTGAGCACCCCTGATCAACTTGAAAACGCCAATGCGGCGGCGCTACGACTTCGCTCCCAACTACAGGACGCTCTAGGGGCCATACAACGGAATTCCGATAGCCTAGTCTCGCGCGTTCTTGCGAGCGCGCAGAACGTTTGCTGGACGGACAATGCGTCCATCATTGCGAATCTCGTTGGTCTCCTCTCCCAAACCTATGAGGCGACCGCGGGGCTAATCGGCAACTCCATTGTCGCGCTAGTGAGCCACCCGCGACTCTTGGGCGAGGTGCGGTCGCGAGTCGACGGGTGGCAACAACTGGTGCACGAAACCAGCCGCTATGAATCTCCTGTTCAAAACACGCGTCGATTTGTCGTCGAGTTGACGACCGTCGGTGGAGTGGATCTGAAGCCCGGCGCCGCCATCTTGCTAGTTCTGGCGGCGGCGAACCGTGATGCAAACGCAAATCCAGATCCCGAGCGATTCCTGCTCGACCGAGCGGACCGTCGCGTATTCACCTTCAGCCGCGGCCCGCATGCTTGCCCCGGCGAAGCGATCGCGCGGAGTATTGCGGCATCCGCCCTGTCCGTGCTCGAGAGGCGGCTAGACCGTCCTGCCTTGGATCAGCTCGCCTGGGAATGGAAGCCCTCCCAAAACGGCCGCCTTCCGCTGTTTCACGATGGAAACGCCACGAGGACCGCATGATTGCCGTCATATTTGAGGTCATACCCCACACTGACACCAAGCATACCTACCTGGATATTGCGGCCTCGCTGCGGCCAAGGCTGGATCATATCGACGGATTCATTTCGATCGAGCGCTTCCAAAGCCACTCTGATCCCGGAAAAGTCCTGTCACTGTCCTTCTGGCGCGATGAAGAAGCCATCGCCCAGTGGCGCACCACCGGGGAGCACCGCAATGCCCACGCGAGCGGGCGCGCTGGAATCTTCCAGGACTACCGATTGCGCATTGCCGGGGTTATTCGCGACTATGGTTTGCGCGATCGTGACCAAGCGCCGGCCGACAGCAGGTGCGTCCATGGATGATATGCCGCAGCGTAAGAAGATCGGGATCTTGGGCGGCACTGGCTGGCCATCTACCGTCCACTACTACTCGGAGCTCTGTCGCCGAAGCGACGGTCCCGGGTCCTGCGCGAAGCGTTCACTGCGAAAGGCATCAATGCTTCGGCTCCGGCCGGCAACAACCATCGCCAGGCGGTGCTGACGCTGATTGCGACGCTTCAGCGCGGTGACACTGACAGTGCAGCGCGCTCAATCGCCGCGCTCGTTCGCGAGGCAACGGGGGGCCAGTTCACGGCAACGCCCGCTGTATGCCTGGCTTGCACGGAGCTGCCGCTGGCATTTCCGGCGCATCATAATTGCACGAGCTTCGAGCGTGATGGCATTGCGTATATCAATCCGTCAGTGGTTCACGTCGAAGCGGCGCTAGCGCTAGCATTTTCCGATCATTGAGGTTCTGCGGCCAAAGGCCGCCCAGATCTGAAGATAGATTGGCCGCTTTACCGCGCTCGAGTCGGCATTCTCATCGTGTAAGGATTGCCGCTTGTGTGCGCCCAAATTGGGTTTTTGCCATAGACGGCGATAGATGCCGAGAGGGGTCTCAGGCATTGATCGGCGTACGTCGGTAATCGTGCAGTCAGGAGACCTCGGTCAGCAGACTTTCGTAAGGAATCTTCAGCCCGTCGTGCAGGCGCTTGACCATCCGCAGGCTGAGAGGCCGCTTGCGGTTCAGAACCTCGGATACCCTCCCACTCGGACCGATGAAAGGCTCCAGGTCACGAGGCGTCAGCCCGCCTTGCTCCATACGGAACTTGATGGCCTCCACCGGATCCGCGGGACCGAAGTCGTAGTGTTTGTTCTCGTAGGCCTCGACGAGAGTCACCAGGACATCGCGCTCATCAGCCTGCGCAGTGCCCTCCTCGGCTTGGAAGACCTTTTCGAGGCGGCGAAAAGCCCGCTTCAGGTCGTCATCGTTTCGGATCGGCTTAATAGTCATTCACGGTCTCCACATTGATGCGGTCGTATTGCGCATGTGTTCCGATGAACTTCACCCAGACGATTCCCGCCTGATACTGCACTTCGACCACGAGCCGGTACTTGTTGCCGCCCACGTTGAACACGACGCGGTTGTTGCCGCAGATGCTCGCACTCGCGAACTGATCCTCGATGTCCTGCGGCCTGCGCCACTTTGCTTTCAGGGCCTCTTCATACCAGCTGTGCAGCGGGCCTCGCGCATCGGCGTAGGCGGTGCGCTCCCAGAACTTCTTCAGACTGCTCTTGGCGATCACCCTCATCGACCGACACTATCTCCCATTTTGGGAGATCTATCAAGAGCTAGAATTACCTGGAGTTTTTGCCAGTATTGCCCCCAATCTCGGGATTCGCAAACTCAACGGCCCGTGCAAAGATCCTGCGGAGCCCTTTTTACTCCCACTCAATTGTCTCCGGCACGTATAAGCGCGCGACGTCGACCTGCATGTACATCGACTACACCTTTCCCGTACACCACCAGTGATTGTCGTTATCCTACCTTGGTAGTATGATGGTAGGATGAAATTAAAGACATCCCTGACACTGTCTGGCGACCTAATTGCCACGATCGACAAGTTGGCTGGTTCGAAGGTCTCCCGCTCTTCGTACATTGAGCAGATTCTGCGGGACTACGTTGACGGACGCGCTCAGGCTAGGAAGGATGCTCGAGAGATCGCTGCAATCAATCGTCACGCAGTTCAGCTCAACGCTGAGATGAGCGATGCGCTGTCATTTCAGGCTAATTCGGCGGATGAATGAGGCGGGGCGACTTGTACCGGGTTCGCCGACCTCCCGGTGATCCAAAACCGGCGCTTGTCTTCGTCATCGTCAGCCGACAGCCATTGATCGACTCGAATTACTCAACGGTCATCTGCGCCCCCGTGTTCACGCAGCGTTACGACCTGCCAACGCAAGTCGCCGTGAGCACGGCGGAAGGCCTCAAGCACGAAAGTGCAATCCAATGCGATGGGCTGATAAGCCTTGAGAAATCGAGACTGACGGACTTTGTGGGCGAATTAACGCCCGGCAAGCTGCGCGATCTCGACAATGCCCTCGCTGTCGCACTTGGGATTGCGCGACCGCCGGTCTGAGCGAACGGCAAGAATCATCCCACGCTTGCCAGAAAAATCCACTTGAGTCCGAGAGAAGACGATCGATGCCGAAACCTCGACTCAACTTCCGCTCCGCGCCGCCGATTCCGAGGGCGATCGGCCGGCTCACGGGGCCTCTGTCGATCAATGAACGCCCTGCGACGCCGGTTGCACCTCGGCAGCCGTCATTTAACCGGCGGGCGTCGTCGCCCAGTCAACTCCCGCCAACACATTGATACCGCCAGACCACATCCAAGCATCGCCATGTTTGACGTAGAAGGAGGTTCCCCAGATCGGCCAAACGTCTTGCCCAAAGCATTTGGCATCGTACGAGGCACGGTAAGTCAGCACGCCGAAGTTTGGTGCAAACATCGTCGCCTTGGCGCCGCTGAATTCGAAGCTCTTCACGTCACAGCCCTCGCCCGACCACGCCTTCAGCGCTTGCGCACGCGTCGCGATGCGGTCGCCGAAGATATCTATGAACTGCATTTCCGGACCGAAAAACTTGTCCATGCGCCCTGCGTCGTGATCCTTCCAGGCGGTCACCATCGGCTGCTCGCGTCTCAACAGGGTTTGCGTGTCGGCATCAGTAAGCGTCGGACCGTCGGTCCACAGCGCACTCGCGGCAGGTCTGACCGCCTTCATCGGATCGACAATTGCAGACTGCGCACGAAAGGCGGCCTTCCAGTGCTTGCCTTCACGCACGAACACCGTCGCCGTATAATACGCTGGCACCAACGTCTTCCCATGGCAGACGCCGTTCACATCGGTGCGATGCGTAAGCACCGCCGCACGCGCCGTCAGTGCAGTGGCTTGGATGCCCGTGAGGCGATAACTGTCGATCTGGCACCCGCCCCGCCCAAAACAGGCACGGCCGTCCGCTCGTCGAGCCGTCCGGCCGAACCCCAGGCCACGAATTGATCGGCTAGAAAAGACTTCCAGAACGTCGTGTCGCCCGACTTCCATGCCGCATAGGAGCGCTCCTCGAGCGCACCGAGCTGATCCGTCAAGTTATGTGACGTGCCGGTTCGGTCGGCGGCCCAGGCGTCTCCGCATGCTCCGAAACCCGCATAGGTTGCGAACACGAGCATCGCAGGCAAATGCCTTCGCGAGTCACTGTGCATTCCTAACCCCCTAACGGTCGACAAGCCCAACGCAGAATGAGTCAGCATTTTAACAATTGATACCAGCGCGGTCATTCGAGAGACCGATTCGCCGTAGATCAACAGAGTAGCCGTGAGCGGCGCCGTTCGGTCGGCCCGGTTTTTGCCAGTTTTGCCCCCATTCTCCCGCTTCACTGCATCGCCGGCCCGTGCCACACTGAGAGGGAGCCACGCCATTGCATCCTGTATCCTATCAGGATACAGTATCCCGTGATAAAGGCATTCCGTCACGGCGGGCTTGAGCGCTTTTATCGCACGGGCTCCAAAGCTGGCATCCAGCCCAAACATGACAAGAGGCTGCGCACGCAACTAACCGCTCTCGATGCCGCGACACAACCTGGGGACCTTGCGGTGATTCCAGGCTGGCGCCTTCATGAGCTAAAGGGCGATCAGGCGGGTCGCTGGTCGATCACTGTCAACGGGAAATGGCGACTGACATTTGGATTTGAGGGCACGGACGTCGTGCTGCTCGACTATGAGGACTATCACTAGGAGACGCGACATGAGTCAGATGCACAACCCTTGCCACCCCGGGGAAGTGCTCAAGGAAGCCTTGAGCGAGCTAAGCGTCACGGATGCGGCCAAACGCTTGGGAGTCGGCCGCGTGGCGCTCTCGCGCCTGCTGAACGGGGCCACCGGCATCAGCCCAGAGATGGCGCTGCGCCTGTCCAAGGCCCTCGGCACTTCGCCGGAATTCTGGTACGGCATGCAGGTCAACTTCGACCTATGGCAGGCCAAGAAGAAGTTCCGCGGAAAGGTGCGCCCCATCGTCCAGGGTCCGATCTCGGCAGCCTGAACCGCCCTGGGTTACGGGAGAGCCCAGCGCTTGCATCAAGTCACGGACCTGCCGCCGGTGAAAGGAGCGGACCAGGATATGACGTATCTAACCTCAACATCCATATTCGCCTCGTAGTCCGACTTGCGAGCGCTACTTCCGGCTTCTGGCCAACTATTTTGACCCATCCGTGGTTTGCGGTCTCCCGCAGCACCGCCACTCAAGGTGACATCAACCTCGACGGTGGGATTGCCGCGCGAATCGAGTATCTCGCGGGCATGAATCGCCTGTATCCGGCTATTCATTCTTTTGCTTTCCCAACTGGCCGTATTCAATCGGGGTCTTGATGTAGAAGATCTTGGTGTCCATCGCCTCGATTCTTTCGAATAAGCGTTCGGCCTGTTCCTCGGTGACCGCCATGACCATTTCCATTGGTTGATCGGCGAGCTCGAAAAACCGCGCGGAATGCCGGCGGCCGTCGGCGCCAAAGCTCTCGACGCCCGAGAACGTCGTGCATCCGGAAATGCCCAACTCCTTCGCGAGATGCAGCAACCATTCCATCGCCTGCTTGTGTTCGATCCGGCGATTTTGTTCCGCGAGAAAACTGATCTGGTAGCCTTTCATGTCATTCTCCTAAATCAGGGTACGGATGAGCCGCACGGTACCGACGCCGAAGAGCGTCATGACGATACTGCCGATAACGTGGGCCGCGATCGTCGAGATTGCCCATACCCCGCGTCCCTCCAAGATGGCGGTCACCACTTCGGCTGAGAATGTCGAAAAGGTCGTAAGGCCGCCCAAGAACCCAGTGACTGTCAGCAATCGCCATTGAGGTGACAGTGCCGGAAAGGTCAAGAACACCGCGATCGCGATACCAATCAAGTATGCGCCCAAAATGTTCGCCACCAGCGTGCCGGGCGGGAGCTGCGGAAAGGTTGAGTTCAAGCGATTTGCCAGGTACCAGCGTAGTAGTGCGCCGAGTGACGCGCCAATGGCAATGGCAACGATGGAAATCATCATAGATTGGTTTCCCCTGGCTTTGATTGGGCCGCGTGACGAGCCCGAAGAAACAGCTACGCCGGGACTATCGTCGCCCGGACTTAACTCGCCGTTTTGAGGATCCGAGGCCTTCATGAGGTCAGGCTCGGAGTGCGTCGCCCATGAAACTCGGCGGCTTCAGTACATCGCAAGTCGCGTGCACTGCCCTTGAATCAACCATCGCTCTTTACCTCCAAGTGAACTGAATCAGCTTGGGAAGCAGCACGGTGGTTAATAGATCAAGCCTACCGCCCTGGATTCCCGGGCATGGTAGGCATCATCAGCCCATGAGGGCGGTTCGAGGAGGAATGCCATCTCCTGAAGGCCAAGTATAGTGGGGAACTCGGCTTTCCGATACGGCGATTCAATCGTCGGATTGTTGGATCGCGTATCGCAATCGCCACGGATCTGGGGGACAACGCCCCCTCCGACTCCGATCCAAACTATCCAACGATCCGCGTGGAGGCTCGCGGCGCCTGTTTACCTGTCGGATCGTGGCGCAAACCAGAGCCGAGCTTGCCAATCACCATTGCGTAGTTTGAACGGCCAGCAACGCTGCGATTTATTGATCCGCTAAGGCGGGTACTTGGGCAATCCGGACAACGTTCCATGACGACGCAGAGTAATTGCCACTATTGCCCAGAAACTCAGGGTTCACTACAGCTAACGACCGAGCGAAAATGAGGTAGCGCCGGGATCTGCTCACTCCCACTCAATTGTCTCCGGCAATTATAAGCACCTGAAACTGTTATCTTTTTGTCCGGCGTACAACGCACTTACCGTCAGATCTACCGCCAAAAACTTCCGCTTGAGGGCGACAGACGGCGATAGATGCCGAGAGCATCGAGCTCCTCTGGCTGTAGAGCGGCGCATTTGTGGCGGCATTCGTTTTCGCGGCCGTCGACGTCACCAGACGCCCGCTCTGGTCATCGACCAGCGATCACTGCGGCGGGGTCGAAACCCGATGGCCGTTAGCATCGATGAGCAGTTCTCCATCCTCTTTTGCGAATGGACCGTGTTGCGGCAGCGGCAGAATATCCAGCACAAGCTCCGATGGACGGCAGAGCTTCACGCCCCAAGGGGTGATCACAATCGGACGGTTTATCAGGATGGGATGCGCCAGCATCTGATCAATGAACTGCGCGTCGGTCCAATGCTCCGCTGCGAGGCCGATTTCCTCGTAGGGGGTTCCCTTTTGTCGAAGCAGGTCACGCGGTCGAATGCCCATGCGCCCGATCAGCCGCTCGAGTGTCGCCCGATCCGGCGGAGTCTTGAGGTATTCAATCACCGTCGGTTCGACTCCTGCGTTCCGGATCAATGCCAGTACAGTGCGTGAGGTTCCGCAGGCGGGATTGTGGTAGATCGTTACGGCGACAGATTCAGGCATGCAGGACCTCAGGTTTCGCTGCTCGGTCGGGGAACAGCATCCGGGCGACCCTCAGCGCGGCAACCGCCCCGATGAATTGCGCCAGAATGAACAGCGGCACATCGACGGGACGGATGCCGGAGAACGTATTGGTCAGCGAACGAGCGATGGTGATGGCCGGGTTCGCGAATGAGGTGGACGCAGTAAACCAATACGCGGCGCCAATCCAGGCCGCTACCATCCACGGCGCGTCCTCGGATCGGCGGTGACCGATCACGACCAGAAGCAAGCCAAATGTCGCCACACCCTCCGCCACCCATTGTGCTGGCCCGGTTCGAACGTGTGCGGAAAGCTGCCAGACCGGTAATTCAAACATCAAGTGCGCAAGCCAGGCGCCGGCACAGCAACCGAGGGTCTGGATTCCAGAGTAGAGTCCCGCATCTCGCCGTGCCAGCCGCCCACGCTTGGCTTCGATGACGGAAACTACCGGGTTGAAGTGAGCGCCACTGATAGGGCCCAACAGTGCGATCAGGGTGGCCAGTACAGCTACCGTTGCCGCCGTGTTTGCCAGCAGTGCGATGCCCGTATTTCCGCCGCTGAGACGTTCGGCCATGACGCCGGAACCGACCACCGTTGCGGCCAGCAGCGTCGATCCCAGCCCCTCTGCCAGCAATCGACGGGCAATTGAATCATTCTGCATCGCTGTCACTGTTCGGCGTCCTGCCGATCGCGTCCATGCGCTCTTTCAGACGCAATTGATCGAGGCTGGTGAGAGGCAGGCTCAGGAACAGCTTGATCCGCGTCTCCATGGCTCGGAAGGCCTGTCGAAAGGCCGTCATCTTCTCAACGTCGCTGCCCTCGACGGCGGCTGGATCCGGGATACCCCAATGCGCGGTCATCGGTTGCCCGCGCCACACGGGGCAGACTTCGCCGGCCGCGTTGTCGCACACCGTGATCACGAAATCAAAGTGCGGGCCAGCGGGCGTCGCGAACTCGTCCCAACTCTTGCTACGCAGTCCGTCGATTGGAAAGTCGAGTTGCTTCAGCAGACTCAGCGCGACGGGATTGACTCGACCGTTCGGGTGGCTTCCGGCGCTGTAGCCGTGGAATTGACCCTTGCCGAGCCGGTTCATGATCGACTCAGCCAGGATGCTGCGAGCGGAGTTACCCGTGCACAGGAAAAGCACATTATACGCTCGCGCCGACATCTGAGTTCCTTCGGCTGACTGGTTGATTGAGCGCCTTTGCCATGCAGACTGCAGAGGCCGGACAGAGGGAGCGGAATTCAGCGCTCTGCGTAACCTCCTCGGGGACATGCCGCCGCTCAATGACTTCGTATCCGTTCCTTCGGAAAAACGACTCGGCCGTCTCAGTCAAAAGAATGAGCTGTTCCACGCCTTTGCCTTGGACATCCTGTTCGAGTTGTGCAACGAGCCGGTTCCCTAAGCCACGCCGCTGGAAGGCAGGTGCGATGACCAGTGAACGCAGCAAGGCATTCGCCCCGAAACGCTCGATCCCGATCGCTCCGACGACATCGCCTTCGGTATCGAGCACCCACAGATGCAGATCCGAGGCGCTCGCCAAGTCATCTGTCGGGAGCCCCGCACCCTTGAGCAGCGCGGTCACCGCGGCAAGATCCGCCGATTGGCCAGGCCGAATGGCGGGCTGCAAACACAGCATTGCTACGCACAACAGCCGGATTGTTCGGCCTTCGGCTCGCTCTCCGCCTTCGGTACGCAACACCCCGCCTGCCTTGCCGTCCCCTCGCCTCGTGTCGGGACTATTGAGCTGCCGTGATTGAACACCGGCGTATCCTCGCCATAGACGGGGATGCAGCCGAGGGTATGGAACGTCTCCCAGGCAATTCCCGTCGGATCGGTCACCCAATATTTGTCGGACTTGGCATAGCAGCACGCCTGCCCGCTCTCATCGATCAAGTGAGCATCCGCTGCCGCCAACTGCGAGTGCATGCCTTCGAGCTCGTCGGCGGAGTCGACCTGAAAGCCCAGGTGGTTGACGCCGACCGGCTGTCGCCCCGTCGAGATCGCAAAGTTCATGCGGGGATCCTCCAACATCCACTTGGCGTAATCAGTTTCAATGCGTGTTGGCTCGGCTCCAAAGAGCGTCGAATAGAACCCGATGCTCTTGGTGAGATCGTCCACGGAGACGTGAATATGGAAGCGTTTCATGCGCGTTGCCTCTTGGTCAGTGGAACTTCCGCTTCCGCAGGCGCGCATCCCGGACCGCAGCCTTTGTCGGCGAGCACACAGCAGTTTTCGGTAAGAAATCCGATCAAACCATTCATGTGGGCGAAATTCGGACGGTAATAGAGAAACCGGCCATCCCGACGCACGTCGACGAGTCCCGCTCGCTGTAGCTCCTTCAGGTGGAACGACAACGTAGGCGACGAGACATTGAGCTTCTCGCCAAGCTGCGTCGGCGTGTACCCCTCGGGGCCGCGCTTCACGAGCATCCTGAAGATCGCCAGACGCGATTCCTGAGCCAACGCGGCGAGACTCTCGATGGCATCTTTCGATTTCATGTTTCGAAAGATATCGAAGTCTTAGAGAATGGTCAAGTTATCAAGCCAGCCACCGACTGCAGGGGCGCATTAAAAATGGCGCAGCCCGCGATGGGGAAATCCAACGCAAAAAACAACAGGCGGTTTTTGCCAGTTTTGCCCCCAATCTCGGGGTTCACCGACTCTGCCAATCGTGCCACACTAGGGAAGCGCGTTGGCTTGGTCACTCCGACTCATTAGTCTCCCGCCAGCGTGACGATCGACGAGATTAATCCACCCTGCGGGTTCAAACCGAGCAAGGAGCTCAAGACAAGACCGCCTTGTGGGGCGGTTAGATTTCACCACGTCAATTCACGCAGCTTCTGCAAAGAACGCCTTTTGAGCCCTCAAGGCTTCATCCAATGATTTCTGAATGTACGCAATTCCCTTCGCTGCTTCAGGCGTAGCTGCTCTGCGTTTGATCTCTGCGGGCTCAAGCTCTTCAATGCGTTGGTTCAGCCACCAGATATTGCCAAAGGAATCGAGAATCCTGCAAACCTTTTCTCCAAAGTACATCGTCGTGATGTCAGTCACCGAGGTGGCCCCAAGTTTCAGGGATGCCCGATAAACCTTCTCCACATCTTCGACGTACATATTCAATAGACTCGGTGTGGGTGACCAGCCCTCTCTTGAGTCAAAGAGCATCACCATCGCGGTCCCTATCTTTACTACCGCGTTAATGACTACTCCTTCCTTGTTCTCAATTCTACTGTGGGGAATTTCTTCCGCCTCAAAGGCAGTAGTTAGAAAATCGATCATCTTTGAAGTCGAACTGGAGACTATCCATGGAGTAACGGAAGTAAAATTGGCAGGGACAATTTCAATATTCTTCTTGATGTGGTTTTTCATGCCGCTTTCCTCGCGAATTGGTTTGAATGACACAAGAGCGTTGGCCCGTCGATGCACTGCCGCGCGCTTCGCCACGTCACGGGGCGCTACTGGACGGGATGCCGTGGAAATCGGTCATCAGTCTGCGGGAACCAACCAACGTCTTCCGTTCGGTGACGTACAAAATGTGCAAAAAGGGGCAGTCTGGGAGAGGCTCGCACGCCAATATTGGACGCAGGTTGAACGGTACTCGTCCGACCGGCGGCTCAGTGGCAGGCAGTCCAAGACAACCACCGTCCGGAGTCGCCTACTCGTGAGCATCGCAATCGGGTTTTTGCCAGTTTTGCCCACAAACCCTGGGTTCTCCATCTCTGCCGACCGTGCCAAACTAGAGAGGCGCCTTGCGCATCGGCAGTCTTAGCCTGGCCTCATGTCTAACCTCCGACCCAAATCTCCGGAAATCGGTACGCCAACGTACAGTCAATCGAAGAAGCGGCGAGTATGTTTGCGGCAGCAGCACGCGCGATCTCATCCCAGATATAGAGAGGCCGCACTAACTGCGTGACGCTTTGACGCGTGCGTTGGCCGGAGAAATGTGGGCCTTGGGGATTTCGGTCCGTGCTTGCTGGCCGGTGACTTCATCAATCAAGGATTCTCTCAATGAACGCATCAGTTGCTCAGCACCCACCGGCATGGTCGGCGATTCATCCCATGACAGCAGAAGATAGGGTCGCGATGGCCGCCCTGCGAGGCATGGTCGAACCGGTCAAGGGAAAGGCACAGGGGACGTCGGCCCGGCAACCATTCGACGCGATCATGGAGAACGTTCCTGCGCCCCCACACGTGAGCTTTCAGGCCGATACTGTAGGTGGGATCCCCGGATGGTGGTGCCGACCCCGCTATCCCAAGTCTGGACGAGTAATCCTCCATCTACATGGAGGTTGGTTTAACTGGGGCACGGCACAGGCATACCGGCACTTCGTTGGTCACATCGCCGTCAGCGCCGATGCCATCGCTTTCATTCCAGATTACCGCCTCGCACCCGAACATGAGTTTCCGGCCGCCCTAACTGACGTGGAAGCTTGCTACAACGGGCTTGTGGAGCGGAATCTCGGCCGGATCGCAGTGGTCGGGGATTCCGCGGGCGGTGGACTTGCGCTCGTCCTGTTACGTCTCCTGACAGACCGAACTGACGCGGATCGCGTGGGTCCGGTCGGTGCGATAGCACTTTCCCCCGTAACCGACTTGACCTTGACTGGAAAGACGTGGAAGACACGGGCGGCGGCTGACCCGTATTTCATCGAATCTCAAGCACGTGAGCTTATCAGCTCGTATCTGAACGGCGCTGACCCGACGGCCCCGAAAGTCTCGCCACTCTACGGTGGCCTCGCTGGTCTGCCGCCGGTTCGCGTGCACGTGGGCGATGACGAAGTGTTGCTGGATGACGCGCTGCGCTATGTGGAGCGCGCCGTCGACGCGGGCGTGGATGCCCGGCTCGATGTTTGGCAAGGAATGGCGCATGGCTTTGTGTCCGGGGTGGGCAAACTAGCGGCCGCGGACCAAGCGCTGGGAGAGATCGGGGCATTCCTGGCCGAGAGATTGGATGCGACCCCTGGCTGACATGTCCCGAATCGCCAGCCAGCGAATACATAAAGCGCAATTTCGCCATCTCCACCAGCGGTATGGATGATCCCGACGTTCTTGCCTTCTGTCTAAAGAAACTGGGCGACGATAACATCATGTTTGCCATCGACTTCCCCTACGAAGACAGTAAACATGCGGTCAAGTTCTTGATGGATGCGCCCATTACTGCGAATCAACGCAGCAAGATCAGCCATGAAAATGCCGAGAGGTTCTTTTCCATCGAGCCGTTACGCTGAAAGTAAAGATCGACCTTGGTCAATTTCTTCGATCATCCCCTGGATACCGATAGAATCGCGAACGGCTGGCAGACAGCCGCGCCCAACGAAATCGGTCCAATCCGCTTGAGAGCGATAGATCCCGATAGATCGCGAACGGTCGCCAGTCAGCCGCATCCCTGCATTCAGTTCAGTCGACATGCCACGCCGAAGGACGCTCTATTTCAGTACCCCGACCTCCTTCAAGAGGTCCGCGAACGCGACCGCCTGCACCTTTTTCGCCAACGGGAAGGTTACCTCCCCCGCGTGCACGACATACAGCTGACTGAGTTTCAGGTCCGTCATTGCCGATCTCATCGATGGCGTGATGGCTGGGGCCGTCGTCCGTTTCACCTCGACACCAATCCGCCGCCCGCCACGCACCACCAGCAAGTCCAGCTCCGCACCGGCATGAGTGCGCCAGAAAAAGCACTCGTGCGGCGCGGCATCCAACGCCTGGATCACCTGGTCGATGACGAAACCTTCCCATGACGCACCCACCTTGGAATGCATTTCGAGCTGGCGCCCGCTGCGGATATCCAGCAGGGCATGTAGCAGGCCCGTATCGCGAACGTAGATCTTGGGTGCCTTGACCTGACGCTTCCCGAGGTTCTCGTGCCACGGTTGCAGCTCGCGCATCACGTACGCATCGGCCATCTTGTCCAGGTAGCTCCGCACCGTAGTGTCCGAGAGACCCATGGAACGCCCGATCTCCGAGGCATTCCACACCTGCCCGTGTCCGTGCGCGAGCATGGACCAGAAGCGGCGCATGGCCTGGGCACCGGCGGAGATGCCGAATTGCGGTAGCTCACGCTCCAGAAACGTACGCAAGAACTGCTCCAACCACTCGAAACATTCAGACTCGGAGCGCACCAGGAACGCGCGTGGGAATCCGCCCCGCAGCCACAGCCGGTTCCACTGCTTGTCCGATACCTCAGCAAGACCTAATCCTGGCAGGAGATGGTAGGCAATGCGGCCGGCCAGCGATTCAGAACTCTGGCGCAGGAGCTGCGGCGAGGCGCTTCCCAGCACGAGGAACCGCGTTCGCACCGGTCGCCGGTCCGCAAGCACCCTTAGGCTCGGGAACAGTTCCGGGCGGTTCTGCACCTCATCGAGTATCACCAGGCCGCGGAGCTCACCCAACGCCAGTATAGGATCGGCCAGGCGGGCGACCGCCGCCGGATCCTCGAGGTCAAAACGAGTGACATCGACCTTGGAATTGCGCGCGATGGCAGCAGCGAGTGTCGTCTTGCCAACCTGCCGCGCACCCAGCAGACCGACTACCGGAAATCGGCCGAGCAGCCGTGTGACGGTCCTGAGATGGAACGGGCGTTCTATCATCCTTGGATAGTACCTTGCAATTCCGGTTTCTCAAACCGATATTTCAAGGTCGATGTCCGCCCCTCACTCCCACTCAATTACAGCGTGCTCGCTAGAACAAGCACTTAGGGCGCACGGGTACATCACGGGTATCTGCCTATTTACCATATGCGCTTGACGACAATCACGAGCAACACGACCAGAATCACCAGTCCCCACTCCAGAAACTTTTGCGTGCGAGCATTCTGCGCCGTAAGCAAAGGTATCTGTTGCTCGATCTTCTGCAAACGCAACGAGTCGCCGGTCGGCTTGTCGGTATAGTCAGAAAGCGACTCCAACAAATCTTGCCCGTCCGTCGTAACCGCTCGAACAGGAGGATACCCCTCTCGCTGTCTCCATCGGGCGTTTTTGATCCTTTTGTAGTAAAGCCGAATCTGGTGCGTTCCACGCAGATGGTTCTCAATCACAGCACGCTGCTGGTCGCTGGCTACCGAATAGCCGTGAAGAACAGCGAAGATGAACGCCTCTTGGTCTTTCGTCCAAGCTTTCTCCATTTCTTCGGGTTTCATCGTCTTGCGTCCGTAGTGACAATACCTCATCACTGGATCTGGATCGTCAAGACCGCCCAAATTCACTGCCTTTCCTTGAGAAGAATAGACGCCATACAAGCTAGCCATCAGACAGATAAACTCGTCCTTGAACTCCATCGATGTGAATCGCCCGAGTCTTTCCTCGTACTTCTTGTTGAGCTTTTCGCTGACCTGAAGCTTCTGCCACCGAGCAAATATAGGGCGTGGATCTTTTTCCGGAAAGGCTGCGTGCTCGGGATTGATTGCAGAGAGCAGCATATGGAATGCCTCCAGCGAATCCTCCGTCACGGGATAAGTCTCCAGCAAGCTCACGATGCCTTTTTGAATGTCCATCGCGTACATATCAGGACCGTGTTCGCTGCTGTCATCATCCCGCAAGCTGGGATTGCGCCCAGCGGCGTATAGCAGACTCAAGTACTTCGGCTCTGGGATCGCGTTGAATGGCTCCTTGCGATTCATTAACTGACCGAGCAGCTTCTTCGCGCCCGGATTAGTCATCGCAGCTTCGATTTCCCAACGATTTTCTGAGTTCAAAATTTGAGCTAGTTCGGCCATTGGCACCACGCCAAAGGCATCGTTACCAAAACCATCAAGGTGATGGGGGTTGCGGAGCAGCGCGAGTCGAATAGCAGCCTTGTCTTTCTCATCTCCGTCGCCTTGCGAACCCAGATTCCAAAGGTAAACTGCGACTGGCTTAACAGCGCCATATTCCGCTAGACCAAGATTGATCAATGGGTCTTTTCGACCCAGTAACTGCTTCTCTAGATCCTCGTCATACCGGAACGAATGGTATGACCCATCGTCGTCGATGTATTTGCCGTAGCTCTGCAATTCCTCGTAGACAGCGTCAGGCGTCATCGCCATCATCTTGGCGCACCGAATAATTGACGGCTTCTTCTCATCCCAAACCATTAGAGCCTCCTGTCTGCGTGAGTTTGGCTCTTAGAATTTTTCGAAGACGTTGCGGATTAGCTGATCGATATGAGTCACCACCCTCGGGTCCCCAATTGCTAGCGAATTGGGGTGACCGCAGCTGTTTCGAAAGTCCAGGCACGCCTGCAGCTCCCTCTTGAGAGACTTCCCAAACACCGAGCTAGACTCACACAATTCAAGGAAATCTTTTTCTCTCATATCCGAGAGATCATCGAATGTTGATATGGCTTTCCACTTGGCTTGAGACTTCGCGACTCCTGCCTTGTTGAAGTCTGCTAGTTTCTTGTTAAGGACGTGGTCATAAAGCACCCCCACCGTGCCTACCCAAGCCATCACTGCCGCTGATCGAAGCAGCCCATACTCCAAGCACTTTATGGCTTCTTCTACGAAGGCTGCGACGTCTGGGTTTTTTATCTTCGGTAGGTGGGCGCGAAGATTGGTGCTCGCGGGTGACTGGACGGGACCTGAAGGCAGTTTTGCCGTCTTGAGGACGTGCTGCTTTCCGGTATCGGTTAGCTTCCAGCCGGCAGGCACCTTGGCGGCAAGACCCTTAGCTTTCGATAGGTGTGCGGAAAGATTAACCTTCTTTGCTTGCGTCCAGCCAGCATCCAGGCCAATGGACCGTATGTCTGCCAATTTTCGTGGCACCTGCGGTTCCAGGGCAAGGCAAAACAAAACCTTGTCTCGGATGGCGACCCCTTGCTGGTGTAACGCTGATTCCAGGTCAGCTTTGTCCATTCAACCCTGACTTTATTGAGGCAATGCCAGCTTCGCTAAGCGCGTAGGTATCCGTTCCAGACTCTAAAAACGTTCCCTCAGAGACCAGAGTTTTGAGATACGTTGTTAAGTTGTTGCTGTAGGTATCTTTGTAATACGTTTTGGCTGTCTGCATCTCGGTCAGCAGCTCTTTGCGCTTCACCGTCCTCTGTTTTCCAAAAATGATCAGTTTAGCCATCGCTGCCTTTGCGAGACCTGATCCGCTGTCAATCTTCAACCTCTGTGCAATGGTTGAAGTGCTCATATCCTTGAGCTGCCCGCCAGCCGAGTTGTCGCCCTGGTCGCCGTTTTCCTCTGCTTTAGGCAGCTTGAGCGCATTTTTCGGCAACAAAGCCGAAAGCTTCTCAACCATCTCAAGCACGTCCTGTTTCGAGATAGCCTCGTCGCTCTCATATTCAAGCTCGAAAGAGCCCATCTTGATTTTGATTTTGCTCGGCACGATCACTCCAGCTAAGTCCATTTAGATCGCAGATTATGCTACATAATGCAGACTATAATTGTGAGTTGTTGCACAGAAACAGTGAGTTAGCTGCGCCACGGATGGTCCCGGTGCAGACAAGGAGGATTGATGTTCGGCAGTAAAGGCAGACACAGGAAGAAATTGACCGAAGCCATACTGGCTGAGCTTCAGCCTCTGGTTTTCGATGTGGAGCGGCAGACCGGCAAGAAGATCAGCAGCATTCGCAAAGACCCGTACACCCTCGGCTTCCTCGCCGGTATGACTTCATACACGACGATGCGTCTAGATCAAACCCTCGACCAAGGCGACAAGGGATTGATCCTCTTTGCGGTAATCGAACAATTGTACGGACCGCACCAGGTGGTACCAACGGAGTTAATCAATTTTCTTCAAGGTGTTCCGCTGCCGAATGCCGAATTTAAGAACGGTTTTGAAAACTCCGCGAAATTGCAGTTGCTGCTCTACACAACACAGAAGCCTGTCGGAGATCCGGATTACGAAAATACCCTCGCGGCGGTACGTAGCGGGGTGGGAAATCAAATGAATCGCTTTACGCCAGGAGGAACGGAAGACAGCCACGTCATCGGCCTTTTAATGGCGAAATGGTTCTACCAGCCGGCGATGAAGAAACTTGGCCTCGACGTATAGCAATGCTACGGATTTAGCGTTACAGGAATCGTACGGGGTAGATCGCCACGCAGCAGGTCGAAGGTCACTACCTGGCCCGGCAACCGCATAAGGTCTGCTGAAAGGCTCTGCACGTCGGTAATGTCCTTGCCGTTCAGCCGAAGGAGGATGTCTCCCTCAAGGAAATTGGCGTTGAAAGCGGGTGTACCGCGCACGACTACCACGACTTGCACTCCCGTATTGCGCTCCAACCGGTGCCGAGTCGCATCATCAATCGGGATATAGTTCAGTCCCAAATGAATTTTATTGACGTCGCGCTTTGCCCAGTAACTTGCGTAAAACGTGTTTCTATCAACGGAATAAGGTATGGCATAGGTGGAGTAGCCACCCGGGGTAGTGATAGTGCCCGATCCGCTGTAATTCGCGCTGCTGCCATTATTCCCGTAAATCGTACCTGACGTGTTAACCGTTGAGACAACATTTGGATTGGCAACCGTATATGGAACTACACCAGAACGCGTGTCCATATAGTCAGACTTGAAGAGAACAACAGACGCGCCGACCTTCTTGCCCTGCTCGACCGCCTGGGCTTGATTGGATCTATTTGCGGGACCGTAGAAGGATGACTCTCCGATGTAAACAAAACCATCCTCCGCCATTCGCTTAGCATCGGCTTGCACGTTGGCGGAATGCAGATACACCGCGGGCTTAGCCGGCGCTGGAACCAAGGTTGTCGCCGCAAGGGCTAGTGCGGCTGGATTAGCTGGATGGTAGTACTTCTCAAACCCGCTCGCACACCCGGTAAGCAGAACAATAACGGCTCCTGCCAAGACAAACAGTTTCATCTTTAACTCCATTTTTTTAACGAATATCCCATCACAATAACGTGACGCGCCCGACGCTGCTTGCAGGTATTATGTTTTATCAATGTCCATCGAAATAAGAACACCCATCACAGTATTTCGATATCTCAAAACCACTATAGACGGCAAATGGGACCCTAAGAGAACTTCTACAGGTCTCCTACCTACGCACTATTTCATTCACCTCTGTGCCTGGTCGAACTAAGCGTCGCGCGAGACATTCTTTGAAAATCGCAATTCTAAAAATGCAGGAAGACTTTTTCCCCGCATTTCTGGACCCTGCTCATCTTTACTTCAAAGCAGAAACTCGAGTTGACCGACTGAGAAACCACTCAATCATATTCAAAATGCGCTGACTGTCTTCCTTGTTTTCATTCCGTACTTCTTCGACACAGTCCCAGATCACCGGCAGCTGGCAGATATTTTGCACTTTGGTCTCGCGGCTCCGCTTGAATTTCTCGTCTTGGGAGTCGCCTCGACCAATATGTCGAGCTGCCTTGATCGACCTAGCAACGACGAACCGCAAAACTGCCAGATTCGTTTCCAATGCCACCGCACGTGACAAAAACGATTCCGTGAATAATCGGTCGCCTTCGAAAACGATGTTCACTGGCGTATCCGCCACCGAGGCCAGAAACGCTTCTGCTGCGGGCTGCACAGCCCAACTCAGCTTATCTGTCCCCTGGAATAGGCCGCCATTCGCCTGATACTTCCCGAGGACGTAAAGCCTTAGACTGTCGCTGTACATACAATCAAGCAGCTTCACCTTCTTCAGCGGCACCCAATCATCAGCCCTGCTGATGAGCTGCTTGACGATGAATGTTTTTCCTGAGGCAGGCGGGCCGCCGATTGCCAAGACATTTGCCCTTCCTTGGCGGTAAGTGGAACGGTACTCGACCAGTCTTTCCTTGGACATCTCGCTGAATGGCGAAGCCACGAACTCCGCTTGCCTCCGAAGCTTTTCGACCAGCTTAGATTTGTCCTGGCGCCAATAGGTCGGAGCCCGCTGTAAATGCCCCACGATGGTCGGCTCAGAAATTTTCTGGGTAACCGGTGGCCGGGTGCCCTTCCTGATTGGCACAACAGACGCAATCGCTTGGAAGAGCCAATATGACTCTCCGTTCGTCACAACCGCCTGCCCCCCCGTGGGTCGATCCTTGTACCTCCAGACGATCAGGGATGCATCGGACCCAGTCCTGGCTGCAAGCAACGCGACGGACTGGAAATCACTGGACCAAGTCAGCTTGGTCGGTGCGCCTTGCGATGGGCAGGACACGCGAAGTACCGGCTGCCATCGACGGGCTTTGGAAAGCTTCAACTGAGTAGGTTCAGCGGACACCTTCCACGGCCTGCCCGCCAGCGCTTTATCAAGGGGCCGAGGCGGCAGCCAGTAGGTCCCTACCCGTTCATAACGAGTCTGGAAGTCTTTTGAGGCGATGTTCTGCGCCCTGCCCCGCCAATGAACCAGTTCCTGATCAAGCAATATTTGTTCCGCTGCATCACGTATACCTATAGCATCGCACAATATCCTGGCGGCCGATTTCACCAGCGTTCCCTGTACCGTGCCACTGTGAGCAAAGCCCAACTCGTACATCAGGTCGGACTGTGGAGCCACCCGCCACCAATTTCGCAGGGCCAGACTGCCTGCCCCCGCGTAGTAGGATTCCCAAGACCCTTGTAGGGACTGTTCACGCTGTCTCCAATTTTGTTTGACCGATAGTGTCGTAAAGGCATAGCGAAATGGCGCCTCCGGAATCTGAGTCGGCACCCTCACTAGCGATACCGTGGCGCCGCTTTCCCACCGAGCCTGGAGCCATTTCACTGCATCACGCGATAATCTTGTGATTTCCTTCGGCAAGAACGGCAGCGAACCAACCGCCTGAACGTTGAATCGATTATTGGGCAACTTCACGGCACCACTCTCGCTCTCGCAGTACGCAATTGCCCATCGATCCGTGTTGATGTAAATCGCGTCCACGTTAACTGGACCATCTTCATCATCCCACCTATCTTGCCGAGGCGTCTTGAAATGGATCGCCGAGGTCAGGGCCGCCAATGTTTCCACGTGCCTGAACGATGGATTTGGTAGCTCTGCCAAGTATTCCCAGTTCGCTGAATTGGCTAATGTATCTCTTTCGTGAAGAACCGACAGCAACAGGATCTCCGTGTTCAGCAAACCTTTTGCTCGAGCTTGATCGACGAGATACGTGGCAGGTGGTTTCCTATTTTCCGGATCGATTTCCGACCGCAAAAAGTCATACCAGTCCCGCGACTCCCACATTTTGGGGAATAGCTTCCCTTTTCTACGTTTGAACCGTCGCCGGAGTTCCTCATAATCCAAAGAGCCACAGAAAGCCAAATCCTCCCTGGCGTAACACACAATCGACATACGCTCGGATTCCTGGTCCTTTGCATCAATCGCCGTGTTTTCGTGGATGTATTCGTGATTGGCGATGAACAGTAAATCCCTCGGCGCAAGGGTGAACTCAACGTTAAACTCTGGAAGTATCAAGTGGCCGCCGGTGAACTCTCTGTCGTTAGAGAACACCGAAATGTTGGACATACCCTGGGACAGATCGCCGCTGTCTCGATGCGCGTATGTTCTAAAGTTCTTGTTGACTGTAATGGTCGTAAAGCAGGTTCCGCGGATCACAAAACGAGCGTCCAGCCTGTGGCAGAACTGCTTCTGGGCTTCGTATCGCGTGGGCAGCGCAAGTCGAAATGCTTCGTCGATTCTACGGATCAGGGGAAGCACCCTTTCAAATGCATAGCTGTGGTCCTGGTTCCATCCGCAAGCTCGCCCCCAAGGATTTTGGCTGTCACGGCCAAAATATCCGACGGTCCCGGAAAGGACCGGGGTTGCGTAGGCTACTCGGCTCATTGCCGTCCGCCTCAATTTGGAAATCGCTGCACTCCGCTGCTTTAATGGCTGCGAGGCGATTTTTTCCCACCAGACATCAAACTTCGCTGGGCTGAAGGTTGATTTGCCCTTGGGTTTGAGCCACTTCCTGGCGCTCTGCGGTTTGCGATCCTTGCTTCTGTTGATAGCCTCTCGAATCGCAAGCCGTACATCTTCCTTATCGCCGTCGCATCGCTCCAACGCCTTTAGTACGGCCTCCTGCTCTGCCGATACATACTCTGTAGGCTTGCCCGCAATTTGCAGCGGTCCGGCTGCGGCGCCTCTGCGCTCCGTAGAAACGGCGGCGGTATTAAGACACCGATAGAGCAGCTTCTCCTCATCCTCCGAGAAGGTTCGTGGTAGGTAATGAGCGGCGGGATTTGTCTTCGGGCTTGCCCACTTGTAGGCCATTTGTGATCTCGGTCTCTGAATTGCATCTAAGAAAAACAGTATCTTATGTGCACTTCACTTCTTTAGTCGACTAAAAGTGTCAGGAGCTCGCAATGGCCACGACTTCCACCGCAACGTCAAAATCCACACCACGTAGCCGTATCAAGCCGGTATCGACAGCGGAGATAAAGGCGGAGTTGAAGGGTCTGGTGGGCTTCACCAAGGAATGGAGTTCAACGGACTCGCAAGCCCGAGGACTGCTCTATAACCTGCTCGGCACCATATTCGAACTCAGTGAGCGGTTGAGCAGAAAGTCATCGAAGGAAGCTCTGCGAGCGGAATGCGCTCGGTGCGACCATATTCGCCAGAGCAAGATGTTCAAGATAGCGGATCGCACTGTTACCGAGCTGCTGATCGCATATGCTCTTGGAACCGACGCAAAAAAGGCCCCAAGCCGGTCCCAGTGGAAAAAAGTCATACAAAAGGGCAAGAGCGCGCAACTTCCCTTCAAGCGCAAATCATTCAGTGATTGGCTTCACGAAAACGGTGGGGTCGAAGGGGTGCTAAGCGGCGGAAAGAAGCAATCTCCAAAAGCTGCCAGAGTCCCGTTTGATTTGGTTGAGTTCGCGTCCGGTTATGACCCGACCACCAATCCAATTCAACTCTCTATAGATCTCGCAGACACCCCAAGTTTTTCTGAGGACAGCTATACCAACGATTTTGCGTTGGTCCTGTTGAAAAAGGCCAAGAACCTCGAAAACGGGGCAATGAATGGTTTCACTGTAGTGGATGTTGTAAACAGCTCCGAGCTTGTTGCATTGGCCGCTCAATCCATAGACGCACAACAGAAGAATAAACACTGATTCCACTGAATCGGCAAAAATGTCGGTGGGTTCCGATTAAGACCCTTTAATTTTTGGCCGAATTAAATCGGCGTAGTCCCGATATTAAAACACCCCCGACCCAAATATTTTTTGCTAATACCACTTTCTCGACCCGCCCGCGAGGCGAGCGTACCGCCGAATCCGTCGAAATTCAATCGGCCTTTGTTCTAGGCGTTAACAACGCTCACACGCAGCAGAATCCAATTCGATCTGCTGCTCTCTGGCCTATTTGCACCAGGTCCCTGCCTGAACATTTAAACGCCTCCCGAAGCTAAATACAGGTAACTAATCGGTAATACCGGGGTGGCTTTGAAACGTGTATCGAAATGCTATTTTGGCCTTTTGGCTACTGAACAAGTTCTGGGAAGAGAATAATGGATGACCCACTAGGACTTAACAGCATTCCAACGCCGGCGCCTATACGTGCTGAACAGGTTGCACCCGCGCCTATCATCGCAAACCTGCACCAAAGATTGACAGGCAGTTACACGGCCGATTCGGTCGAAACCCGCATCGTCCTGCTGGCACACCTGATCTTTCTCACCTACGCAGACCTCAAGGAGACCATCATCGAATGAATCCGACAGAACCTATCTACAATGCCTTCATTGGATTCAAGGCGCCGGAGGACTTCCTTGAGCGGTTTGAACGTTTCAGTGCCGTAGTCGGGCGCAACCGCAGTGCTGTTGCTCGACATCTACTTGCGCGGTGCCTGTCATCCTATGAGAACGACAAGATTGCAATCGCCAAGCTCAGGCAGGAAATTCTGTGATCGCCGTAATCCGTACCAAGCAGGACTTAGTGCGGGCACTCGCCTTTAATGAACTGCAATTTGTCGGTGAGTATGAAGTGGTAAATGAACGCGGATTGAAGGACGCCACCGACAAAGTCCGCGCACTTCTAAGGCAAAAGAAAAAGCTACACCTCGTCGTTATTGAACGAGCCTGACATCCGTGTTTGAGCAGTGACCGACGCGATAGTGCTCGCTAGCGGACGCAAAGTATCGCTAACGGTTACTCCGCCTGAATAATAACGTTCATCGATTTAATCGGTCCGTCGTTTTGGTAGCTCGGGTTTGCGCCCCAACTTGATTGCCAGCCCCCATTGCCACCGAAGTAAAATGTCAGCACATATTGAACACCGGCCTGAGTAGCAACATTTTGGTAAATCGTACCGGCGCCGGTGCCGTGGCTTCCTGTTAAATCGACAAAGCTCCCTCCCGTTGGGCCAATGGCACCGCAGCCACTGTTGGCAACGTCGATATTGCCGATAGAGACCACCCACCCAGAGAGAATCGTAGTGCCAGCCTCACAAGAAGTGCCAGCGCCAGAGAAATCGCCATCCGTGAGCAGATTCGTGAGCGACGCGGTTCCCGCCACAAGAGATAAAGAGGCAATTACCGGCCCGTATACCGTTGCATTCGCACCATTAAGACTCGCAAAAGTAATTTGAGTCGTCGATGTAGTTGCGGTGAAAGTAACTGCCTGAGACGTCCAACCGAAATCGTTATTAGCACGCCCGGTTGTATTGATGCTGTAGGTCTGATTTGCGATATAAGCATTCGGACCGCACGCACGATCCAACGCAGCCCAAGAGGCACTGGACGACGTGGAACTAGCGGCAGTGTGGGGTGATATTCCAACGGAGGCTGTTTTTGCGATGTAGGGGCAATAGTAATATGAAGAGAAATCATTTGTGGTGTAGACGATATTGCCCGGTGAATATGTTGTCCCGGAGTTCCACAGACCGAGGTATACGGCCGGTCCTTGCGGCCCAGCGGGTCCAGTCGCTCCAGCGGCCCCGGCCGGACCTTGCGCGCCCTGCGGCCCAGCGGGGCCTTGTGGACCTGTTGCCCCTTGCGGCCCCGTCGGCAGGTTTTTCACCGTGCTCTGCAACGTTGAAACGTCTTGCGCGGTGCCATTAACGGCATTTGCTACCGCATTGAAATTGGCGTTGACGTCGGCGGCTTTAGCTGGACTCCCGGAAACAAATGCGTTCGGAATCGTAACGGTGCCGGATTCAGCGCTTCCTGCGGCTATGACTAATGCCGCACAAAGCGAAACGGAGAATTTTTTATTATTCATAGTCGGTTTCGTTCCTTATGTCCAGTTTGTGTTGTCCCAGGTACCTGAGTCCCAGGTCAGTGGTTGATTTTGTCCGGTGCTTTGCGAGAGACCAGAAGCACTCGGACTTCCGCCGCCTCCGCAACCACCCGCGAATGCCAACATCGCTACGGCAAGAAACCTAAATCCAAGCCGCATAAGCCTCCCCCCCTGGTAGTACCAACCAATCGCTGGCTATCGTCTCGAAAGATACCACGGACAATGTACGACGCCTATAGTCCGTGGACTAAGAGTCACATCACAATATTCTGTGGTTCCCTATGGGGAACAAGACAATTCCGGAGGCTTTTGGAGATGTCTTGCGAGACTGCCGCACCCGGGCCGGTATCACCCAGGAGAATCTCGCCTTCAGGGCCGAGCTAGACCGCACCTATGTTTCTCTACTTGAACGCGGTCTACGTCAACCAACGTTAGAGACCCTATTTCGGCTCGCCGCTGTTCTTGAAATCGCGCCCACCACTCTTACTTACGCGGATGATCGGTAGAATGGAGGGGCATTCCTGATGCTGCGGTCCTATACCGAAACCCCGTATGAAATCGTCATCGTGCAGGAACAAATAATCAATGACTTCCCCGCGCGTGATGTCCATACGGCAATGAAGTCATATCCGTATACGCTCGCAATTCTCTACGGTATCGTTTTCTTCGTTTTCAATTACGGAGCACGATATGAAACGAGTTGGAGTCTATCTGCGAGTCAGTACTACTGACCAAACAACTGCCAATCAACGCCTCGATCTGGAGCGGGTTGCAGCTCAGCGCGGCTGGGTAATCGCCGAAACATATGTTGATCACGGAATCAGTGGCTCCAAAGGCCGCGATAAGCGGCCTGCATTCGACAAACTCTGCAAGGACGCCACCTCCGGCAAATTGGATTTGGTGGCCGCCTGGTCAATTGACCGCCTCGGCCGGTCGCTACAGCACGTCGTTACCTTTCTGAATGAACTCAGCGCAATGAACTT
>Ga0224552_1000054_pt1 | contig 35523 bp, 67 predicted proteins | sample 714S215metaG_FD_179907 | JGI IMG/M metagenome (GOLD analysis project Ga0224552, IMG submission 179907) | Peat soil microbial communities from Stordalen Mire, Sweden - 717 S2 1-5 | ecosystem: Environmental > Terrestrial > Soil > Wetlands > Peat | place: Sweden: Norrbotten County, Stordalen Mire... | reverse complement strand
CGACGACGTCTTCGTTCGCTTTTGGAACAGTCTTTCTTTTGCACGCACCGCGAACAGAAACCTTGAAGGCGACTTCAAAAACTTAACTTTCGCCACTGGCCAAACTATCGACTATAGACTTGAAGAACGATATTTAGCTGGCGAAGGCGCAACGGCAGTGGCTGAAGCACGCGTACAGATTATTAGACCGCTTTCTATTACGCAGCAATTTCGCACGATGATTGAATATACTGGGTTTCAATTAACGTTCGATCGCGCACGAGATGAACCTTACCTTGAAATGGCTAATGCACCCCGTGCTAAAAGACTTGCTAACCTGGTAGAAAACTTCATTGCGGCACAAAACTTTCAGCCACAGACTTATCAATGGGTTGGAACACCTGGGGTGCCAATTTCGTTTAACACCATCCTTACCGCTGATGCTTACATGACGCAGCTTGGTATTCCTGAAGATGGTAAACGTTATTGCGCATTGCCTCCTATGATTGCTGCAACGCTGTCAAATGATTTATACCAAGTATTCAACAACTCTGTTAATACAGGTGCATTAATCGATGGATTCGTAGGTCATTTAGCAGGTTTCGATTTCTTCAAGACTAACTTCTTGAATTATCAAACTGCGGGCGTTGGTCAAGCAGGCGGTTCACCTCCAGCTGGCTTTACGCTAGGTGGAACGGTAACTAATGGGCCTATTAATAGTGGCAATACCATTAGCGTAACAGGTTTAGTTGCAAGCCAACCTAATGCCTTTAATGTTGGGGATTTGATAACAATTGTGGGTGGGCCTTACATGGTTAATCCTTTAACCTACCAGCCTATTTTGAATCAGACGGCGCAATTTGTTGTTACAGCTACGACGGCATCAACTAGCGGCGGCACGGCAAATATTCCTGTAAGTCCTGCGATTGTCACAAGTGGAGCACGTCAAAATATTAGTGGGCCTATTATGAATGGCGCACAAGTATTGCTGATGAATTCACACAATGTTTCATTGGCATATCATACTCAAGCACTTGTGTTTGCAGCACCCCCAATCAAAGAATTGCGTGGTGGTGTAGAGGCAGTTACCAGATATTCAGACCTGTATAAGTTAGCGATGACTTATACATTAGGCGCTGATATCAGAAATTATGAACAGTTGGACAGAATCGACGTTATTTGCGGTGTCGCAATTAACCCAGAGTTCTCTGTTGCTATCGTATCGTAATTTCAATGATTTTAACGGCATCTTTAATTGGGTGCCGTTAAATTAAGGCGTAAAAATGGCTGAAGAAACTGTTTTATATCAAGGTCGCGTAATACCTAAAAGTCCCTTTGCTGTCTACATTTATGGGCCAGATAATACCCAAAAAGGTGTTTATTCTTGGGAAGAATACCAAAAAGAAATTTCATCAGGTTTATGGTATTCATCAAAAGAGGATGTTCCCAAAAAGCATTTAACGATTAAAAAGGCTGATAAAAATGCCGACGCCAATCACGGTTAAGCAATTTTGTTATCAAAGCTATCGTTTGATAAATGCTTCTAACCCTACCGTGCCACTTCATGGCGATGATTTGGATTTAATGGTTTTAATATTGAACCAACTTTTAGATTCTTATGCTGCCAATGGCTTATTATTAACTATTGCTAAATTAGTTACATTACCTATTACGCAAGGTCAGGGTATACTAACTGTAGGGCCATCCGACTATGTGCCGACACCATCCATTACGGCTGGAAGATTAGCCCAAATGGATAGCGCTTGGCTTAATCTTCAAGGCGTTGATTATCCACTGATAGACCAAAATCGTGATGAATTCCTTGCTTCATTTAAATATGCGCCATTACAAGGCTTGCCACGCTTCTTAATTCTTTATCCTGATGTCGATATTGTGACGATGCAGCTTTATCCAGCGCCATCAGAGGGCTTTACGTTCAATATGCGGGGTAAATTTCAGCTTACTAATGTGACATCAGATGGAAATCTAGGCGCTTTGCCGGGCTATTATGTTCGATTCCTATTGCTAGCTGTAGCCAAAGATACATCACTCTATAAAGGCAGAGCTGACGCGTGGACTGATAAGCTTGAGATGCAACTCCAAGCGGCTGAGGACAAGATGCTTAGCGCGTCTGAAGTTAACCTCACGATTACCGGCGATAGAGCTAGTCTTCTCAATGCCAATTGGCGAGTACAGGCAGGCATATAACTTATGCCAATTGAACAACTTCCTATCTTCACATACTTCGGGAAACAGCGATTCAGTCAGTTTGGTAGCATTGATGTGGCAAATTGGACAGGCATTCAAGCTGAAGATACAAAGAAAGGACAAGCTTTATATCCTTGTACGGGCCGTCGTCATCTTAATCATTTTGGTCAAAATGTTCTGGTTTTCGATGCAGAGGCTAGTGCTCTTTGGAAAACAATCAACTACAGTTATTACATTGTAGGTGCATCAGTTATTCAATGTGACACTAATTTCAACACTAGGGTCATTGGAAGTGTCGCATTAAATGCCACAACTTGGTTTGCCTATTTAGCTGTTGGAAGTCTTATTTACGCGCTATTAACGGATGGAACAGACATTTATTTGATTACTGAGGATGGTTCTTCGGTGACGTATCAAACCGTCACAGATACTTTTGGGCCGATGAATCCTCAGTTTGTCTTTGCTTTTGGTCAGCGTTTTGGCGTGAATGTAGCAGGAACGAATCAGTTTTATTTGACGACGCAGAATCTATCAACCCCAGGGCATGGAATAGCCAATCCTGCCTATATATTTCAAAATGCTGGCATTGGCGGGCCTATATCGCTAATCGGTAGCGCTACGGGTGTCATTAGACAAATGTGCACCTTGCATGCTCAACTTTATATATTCAATGATGTATCTACAGATATATGGTCAAATATCCCAACACAAGTAAATCTAGTAGGAAACGAAACCTTTTTTCCTTTTAAGCTATCAAGCTCATATAATTGGGATTATGGCATCGCTGATCCATTCAGTTTAGATGTCGACTTTGGGATGATGTGCTGGCTTGGTAAAAATAATAACGGCCTCATTAGTTTTATGGTAAGTAATGGCCAACAGCCGGAATTTATTTCTACGCAAGCTATTAATGTATTGCTTCAAAATTCAACTTATCCATCAGGTTTAAGTCCATTTCAAACTGGGCCGGTCAACGGATTTTTATATCAATATGAAAACACGATTTTCTATCGTGTTTCAGCTGGAACTTATATTGATACAGGCGATGTTGATATTAGTAATAATGCTTATAGTTTGGAATATAATTTCTCTACTAAGAAATGGGGAAGGGTAATAGAATTAAATGGTCAACGAAATCGTATAGAAAAGCATGTTTACTTTGCTAATATGCATTTGGTTAGCGTTCAGGATGACCCAGCTATTTATCAAATGGCAGGAAATATCTATTACAATGAACTTAGAACTCCTAACACGACATCACAAGACGCTAATGCTTTTACCGCTTACCCATTTCGTTATGAACTGACTACACAACAAATATTTAATGAAGACTACTCTGAATTTATAACAGATTATGTCGAAATAGATTTTGTTTTTGGCATTGACAGTTATTATATGGATTCCCCTTATTCCAATACAGTTTTCATAGTTGATGAGCAAGTCGGGGCAGATGGTAGTCCGCAATATTTGATTACTGAGAATTCAATTAATTTAGATCCAACCTTTATCATTGCTGAAAATAGCAATTTCCCAACATCAGATGATAATCATTACTTTCAGCTATTTAAGCCACAAATTAATCTAAGCTATTCTGATGATGGTGGAATCACTTTTACTACAGCGGATGTGAGGCAATTTTCTCCTATCGGCAAATACAGGTGGAGAATGCGTTGGTATGAAACCGGAACTTCCCGCAATCGCGCTTACAATTTAGTTTGCGTTAGTCCTACGCCGATTGTAATACTTGGTGCCGTTCAAAATCGCAGAAGAGTAAGTGGAGGCGCTAACTAAATGAATATTGGTCCAATCAATACATTTTTAGACAGAATAGATGCTGCACCAATTTCTAATGATGATTTTACCTTTGAGTTCAATTCTTGGTTGTCGGTCTTGATTGATTCATTAAATGAAACAATAGCGCAAGTAGAAACCTTTATTAATATTCCTGTTGCTGGAAATTATACGACGGCAGAGATAACCGCATTAAATGCGGCTGGATTATTACCTGATGGTGTTTTTTTATATTGCACAGACCATACACCACCATGTTACGTTGGTCGTATAAGTGGCTCACTAGTTCAATTTACGACAAGTTCGTTTCCATAAGGATAATATATGGGTGCTTTTGATTTAGGTGTTGGTGGATTATTTAAAGGTTTTAAGAGCTTTATGAGTCCTGAACGTGGCTATGAAAAAGCAATGAAGCCACTTGAGCAATATTATAATCAAGGTCAATCCTATTTAAATCCTTATCATGAACAAGGTCAGCAAGTCTATCCCCAGTTAAATCAGGCATTTCAGAATCTCTTGAATCCTGTTGAATTGCGTAATCAATGGAATTCACAATATGAAATGACACCTGAACATCAAAATATGATAAACATGGCAACCGAACAAGGTCAGAATACCGCACAGGCTTTGGGAATTGGTGGTACGACACCTGCCTTGCAAGCCATTCAGTCTGGCGCTACAGGAATGGCAAATAATTTTAAACAAGACTTATTCAAAGATTTTCTTAATATGTATGAGCATGGGGCTAATTTAGGTCAAAATTTATATGGACAAGGTCAAAATGCAGCAACTAATCTAAGTAATAATGCTAATAATTATGGTCAGAATTTAGCGGAATTAACTTATAATAAACACAATGCACCCGGTGAATTGTTACAAAAGATGTTAGGGGCTGTTATGGGCGCTAAAACTGGCGGTGGTGGCGGCTGGTCAACCACGGGAGGTATGTAATGCCATTAAATATCCCATCTTCTAGAAGCGTCGGGCAAGGATTGCTTCAAGGATTAGAGACAGGCTCTAATTTGATGAATAGATTGATGCAGCAAAAATTAGCTCAAAGACAATTAGAGCAGCAAGGGAAGCATTTTCAACAGGAATTACAACAACGTAATGAGCATTTTTACCCGCAATTAGAATTACAGCAACAAGCAGGTCAACGAGCAGAAAAGTTAATAAACCCTCAAATAGAGCATATGAATGCTCAAAATGCAGGAATTTATGGCAATTTAGCTATAGATAAGCAAAAATTAGCATTAATGCAACAAAAAATGCCTTATGAAATCATGGAGGTAATGAATAAGGCGCAAGGCTTAAAAAATCAAGCTGCTTTATATGAACAACAAGCCATTTTAGTTCCAGCCCATGCTGAAGCATATAGAGCACAAGCAAGACAAGCTAATGCTCAAGCAGATAACTTAATCGCTTTTACTGGCATGTTTAATCAAGGAATGCCAGGTCAAAGTGCTGAAAGTCAATCCGCAAATCCGCAAAATCCACAGATGGGTCAAATTGCCAATGGTATGATAAATCAGACGCCACAGCAAAATATGGGTCAAGCGCCTCATCATAGTTTAGGTGCGAGACCTAATGCTCAGCCTCAACAGCCCATTGCAGCCCCTGCTTTACCTGCAAATATGATGCCACCGCAATTTGCTAATCAGGCTATACAGCCTCAGCAAGTGGCACAGGAGGGTAATTTCAATCCTTCAGAAATGCCATATGGTCAGGAAATGTTGATAAGACCGCCAACACCAGGTCGTGAAAAATTAGATAATATTGCTGGTATTAATATGCCTGGCGCTATTAATGCTGCACCCATTCAGACGAAAACAGAAAATGGTGTTCAATATAAGACTTATCCAAGCGGAAAAGTCACAGCAATGAAAGTTGCGCCATCAGGAGCTGAAAAAGCGGCTTTAGAGACTGAAAAGAAAGGCACTCAAAAGCAACAGCAATTAAGGATTAAAGAAGCGGAAACAATTAAGAAAGAATTGCCTGTCGCTGAAAAATATGTAGCTGATGCCGATCGCTTATTAGAATTAATGGATGAAACAGCACAAGATTATGGCAATGTTTGGTGGGGAAAACGTGTACCTATAGGAAGTCAAGAATTACAAGAATATATGAGAGAGCAAGGCATTAATGATCCAAGATTTGGAGAAATGCAATCAATTATGCTTAGAATGGCTATACCTATGTCTCAAGAATTTTCAACAAAAGGGTTAGCTTCTGGCTTGCATGCCGCATTACAATCTAAACCAGGATTTTATGAAAATTATAAAAATTCAAGAGGAAAAGCTGAGAAGTTAGCTAAAGATTTAAAACATACCGTTGAGAAAGAAAGAAATAGATTGAAAGAAATTGCACCTGATCAATATCAGGAGCAAAGAAGGCCTATAGCGCAAGGAACATTAAATGGACAAACCGTGTATCAATTTGATGATGGTTGGTATGATAATCCTGAAGGTACATAATAATGGCTAAACTATCGAATCAACAAGCTAGCCAAATTCAACCTATGTTGAATATAGAACTTTATTCGGGTAAACGTGGAAAGATAACAGATCCAAATGTGTTATCTCAAATTAATACTAATCCCGTTGAACACATTGGAACGCCCTACAATCCCAATGTCGAACAGGAATTACAACAATTAAGTAATATGCCAATTGAACCTGGAACACCACAAGGCTGGCCTGGTGTTTGGGAAGATACGAAAAATATGTTTTCAAATGCACTTCCTGAAGCCGGACACATGCTAAAGGGGGCACTACACGATATTCCTGGTGCATTGGACACAATTACAAGCGATGCCCCTAGAGCAACGGGATTGGTCGCTGGGGCAGGCGGCGCTAATCTTCTTAGGCAAATGTTAAATATAGCGCCTAGAGCCTTATCCTATTTAGGAGAAAAAGGACTAATTAATGAAAATTTAGGGGAAGGCGCTAGAAGGGCTAAAGAATTTATTGGACAAGAAACAGGGTTACAAAAGAAATTATTTGGTGAGAAGCCAGGCGATGAACTATTGGCAGGTATGTTGCCATTTATGTTAACTAAAAATCCTCTTTTAATGACTCCACCTATTGCAGCGCTCCAAGGTGCGAATCCAGCGGCGGCAAGCATATTGGCAGCGGGAGGAAAGGCGGCTCATGCTGGCGGTAAATATGCTTATGAGCAAGGGTATAAAATACCAAAAGAATTAAAAGCACTTGAAGAACAATTGATACCAAAAGAACAAGCTGCTAAACCCTTTCAGGAAAAAATAACTGAAGCTGAAGAGCTTTATAATAAAGCTTTAGAAGCTGAAAAACCCTATGAAGAAGAAATAAAACTTGAAGAAAAAAATAGAACTGATTTAGAACAAGAGAATAATTTAATAAAAAATGAATATGATTTAGCTAATAAAAAATTAAAAGAAACTAAAGAAGAAACAGGTAGAACAACATCTACTAAACTTACATCTGATATTGAAGCTAATCAAGAAAAACTCAATATATTAAATGAACAAATAAAGACAACCCCTGATTTATCTAAATTGCCAGAAGCAGAAGAAATCTATGATAAATCTGAATCTCAGATAACAGAGTTAAATACTGAATTAGAAGCTTTAGAAATTGAATTAGGACAGCATGAGGCAGGAATAAATGAAGCATTTGGTAAAAAGAAAACACATGATATAAGAATAGCAGAACATATATTCAAAGAACAAGATGCTATAAATAAAGAAATTGAAGGAGAATATAAAGGAATTCATAAAGATTTAGAAGGTGTAGAAGTTGATTTACCTATTAAAGATAATCAAGCATTAAATCAGTTAAAACAGGATTTAAAGAAGGCTGCGCCTAATGCTACAGATGCTGAATTTAAGTCTTTATTGGAAAGTGCCGCTGAACAATTAGGCGTAGGAATAGAAAATAAAAAAATAAATGCGAATGATTTGATAAATAAATGGCGATCTATTCGTGATAGAGGCTACAAACTAAAAAATGATGCTAAATTCTCTAAAGATGCTGAACAGAGAAAGCTTATAAATAAAGAGGCAGATAACGCTTTAAATACGGCAAATAGTTTATTTTCATTTATGGAAAAAACTTTGCCTAAAAATGAGTTTACACGATTAAAAGCTAATAATGAAAGATTTAAAAGTGAGGTCGTACCTGTCAGAGGAAACAAAATATGGCGTGAAATAGAAAGAGGTAGAAAGATATCAGGAGCAGATTTACCCGCTAAATTTCGAGGTAAAGAGCCAGGTACTGAGTTACTCCAGGGACATATCCTTAAAAATCCTGAAATAACTGAACTTATGTTAGGTACGCGGCATTTGGAAAAAACAAAGAATTGGCATGAGTTTGAAGAATTGGAAGCGCCATATCGTGCTGCTATGTCACCTGAAACCGCACAATTATTAGAATCTCACAGAATAGGTTTGGAAAGAAAAACCCAAACAGAGGCTAATTTAAAACAAGCTCAAAATACTGCTAATGAAGCAGAGAAAACGATTAATACATTATCACCTAAGCGGGCTAAACAAATAAAAGCTGAAGCTGAAGTTGGATCCATTACAAAAGAATTAGATAAGGCTAAAGAAGATTTAAAGAAATTACAAGAGGCTGAATTACCAGCAAAAGAATCTGAAACAAAGTTTACAGAAAGCAACGAGAAATTACGTCAACAAGATCAAATAATTACAAATAAAAAATTAGAACAAAAAGGCGCTAAACAACAAACTGCCTCACAAAAGCGTGCGCTTAGTAAAGCGGAAAAAAGAGGAAAGATGAACTTACAAGAGTTAGCCGAACATCAGGAAAAGATTAAAGAAAAAAAAGCTCAAATATCAAAACTTAAAAGTAGACTGATGGGTTTAGGTAAACATGTTGGAAAAGTTGCCGTTGTGAAAGATATTTTAAAGATGCTATTTACAGGATAAGGAAGTGACATTTTTAAATCACTTTTTGGAGTTTAAAATAAGGTGTTGCGAGAGGCTAATCGCCCCGTAAAAAATGATTATGCCGAAGAATGCAATAGTTAGCAAAGTTCCTACTCCATCCAAGCCGATTAAAGGAATGAGAATAACGGCGGCTGTAATTAGTATTAATGATTTGTCCATAAAGTGGACTATAACAGATGAAATATGATAAAAGTAGTGTACATACAAGGATTAATCGATGATTAATTTCATTCGCGGGGCAAATCCCGTCTGGTACTTCGTAAACTTACAAGGTATTCAATTTGACGATACCTATTGGCTTTGGACACTTCAGAATGAATTGCCTTATTTGCCTGCACCTGTTTATGAAACGCCGACAGGAACGCCATGGTCAGACCCTATCCAGTTTCTATCTAATGGCACTTTACCTATAGAAATATATTTCGATCCAACTCAAGTCTATCGTCTTGAAATTCGCCAACACGTTGGCTTAGGTTCACCAAGTCAATCAGACCCTTTAATCTACGTTATTCCTAATTATTCCCCTAATGGCGAGCAATTAACCCCCGCTGGAATGAGCAATGATTTAACAGGCAATCAAATAGCTAATCCACAATTTGTGAATGTTAATTTCAATTCTCCCTTTGTACTATCAAGCGTTACAAATCCACCCCCAATTGAAATAGCACCAGGTTGGTTTTTAATCCTTCAAGGAACGGGTAGTATCACGCTTAATCAAGTTGCTTTGAATAATAGCAATGAAAACCCTACTAATGCGCCTTACGCCCTTAGATTAACGATTAGTGGCACTTGGTCAACTACACCTATACTGAGACAGCGTTTTCAACAAAACGGTATGTTATGGGCTAATAAATACGTTGCTGGCTCTATTACAGCACTGATAAATGGTTCAGCACAGCCTATTACAGCAAGATTGGTTGATTCTAATGGCACCACATTAGGTTCAATTATGAACCCCACTGTCGGCGCTAGCTGGGCGGAATATTTAGGCAATGTGCTTTTACCTGCTACGACTAATCCTAATACACCGCCAGCGGCTTATATTGATTATCAAATATTATTGCCGCAAGTTGTCGATATTTATCTAACAAGCATTCAAGTCACTGTTTCAAACTTAGCGCAAAATTACACTTATGAGCAAGATTCGGTCGATAGACAGATTGACCACTTATTTCACTATTATCAGCCTAAGCTTAATTATAAGCCTATTAATTCATATTTGGTCGGCTGGGATTTCCCCAAAAACCCTGGTCAACTTGGTTATACGTGGGCAACCGCCGCGATGCCATCTGGCGCTAACCTATCGACATATACCTGGGACCAGACAATATTGTTTCAGAGTGTTTCCAAATCCGTGTCTGTAGCCCAAGGTTCTTCGGATGAATATGTTATTTCTAATGCTTCAGGCGCAGGGACACAAGTTGCTGTAATTCAATATCTTGATCAAGCTGAAGCTATAGAAATACTCAATGGAAATGTTTCAGTCAATATTGCAGGCTACTCGACTAATGGCGGTGGTATATCTGGCACCGTTTCTTTATGGTGTACGGCAGGAACAGTTCAAACAGCCATGACGAGCAATAATTCTATTGTTGCAACCTTAAATAGCGCTGGCTATCCGGCAACATTTAATCAGCCAACAGGCGGAACTTGGACTGAAATAACCCCGCAAATTGGTGGTGCAGGTTCAGCTATTTTTACATTAGGCGCAATGAAAACAAGCGGTCCTACACAATATAATGATATTCAAATTAATAGTTTTGGACTGAATAATGCAGGCGCAATAACTTCAGCAACCGTTAAGCAATTTGCGATTGTGGTAGGATTTGCTAATTTAGCTAATGGCGCAACTATCGTTTTAGAATCGATAAGTTTAGTTCCTGGAGATATAGCAACGAGACCGGCTGTTAAATCATTGGCGGAAACATTATTTGATTGTCAGCAATATTATGAACAAAGTTATTTACCATCAGAGATTGTTTCGCCGGCTGTTATTACAAATCAAATTCTAACAACTGGCCCTATTACGACTAATAATGCGCTGATTTCAGATCAAGCTGTTACATACGTTCCAGCAACTAATAAATCATTTTTTACAGAATCGGGATTTAGTATCAGTTATCTATCGGTTAAGAGATCTACATCACCCTCTATAAATTTATTTTCTCCCAGTACTGGTACCAAAAATGTAATTGATACTTATCTTTCTGTATCTTCAGCATTAGTATTAAGTACAGATGTGGTTTCGTCTTTTTGGGGAACGATAAATAGTAGCAATAGAGTATCTTCATTTTTCAGAACTGCCGGACCCTCAAGTTCTACCGGCACAGTCGGACAAGGTGCAGGAACTTGGATTTTTTATCATTATACTTCCGACGCTAGACTAGGAATCGTCACCTAACTATGATAGATTAAAATTAGAGGATATACACGAATGGCTATACTTTTTAATGAAAACTTTGATGAAACTATTCCTTTTAGCGATGTTTGTGTTCAGCTATTCTTAGCTACTTCAACAGCTCAATCTTATACCATTCCTGGCACTGCCCAACAAAGATATACGGTTAAATTTCAATATAGTAGTGATTCCAATGTTTTTGTATCTCGTGGCGCTTCATTTACTGTTCCTGCTTCTAATGCGCAATCAACGCAACAATATTGTGAATTTAAACCTGGTTATGGTGATGGTTGCACCCGTTATGCATCAGGTGGGGATGTTTTATATTTTATAACGCCTGATACCGCTGGTGCCTATATGAGTATACGATTGATGAGTTTACCTGGATAACTTATGACAAACGTTGTTAAAATCAGTCAATTTACCAATCTAGGGGCACCTACAGCGTCAGATTTGGTGACTGGTTTACAACCTGGTCCTTTGAATGCGAATTTTGTTATTACGGGTGGTGGAGAAACTGGTTTAGATCCTGTTTTCATTGAAGCTTCACAAACATTATTAACAAATACGCGAAATTTTGTAGTAGGAAGTAGTCAATGGTTAATTGCACTGCCTGCAACCTCAAATGTTAATGATGTTATTGTTATTGATTCTTTATCGAATTTTGGTTGGCAAATAGTTCAACAAGCTGGTCAACAAGTTCAATTTTTCAATAAAAGTACGACTTTAGGCGTCACCGGGTATGTGCAGTCAAATACTCAGGGTGATTCTATAACGATGGTTTGCACGGCGGCTAATACAAACTGGTTTTGTGAGGTCGTCACCGCAAGTGATTTAGTTATTAATTAAGGAAAAATGACATGGCTGCTGTTTATAGTAATGCTTTAAATCTATTCAATCTTACCCTAAAATCATCGCCTATTGCCGCGGATTTAGTTCCTTTAGGTGATAGCGCTGTTACAGGTGTTCCTCTTAAACAAACGACTGTTGGAGCAATTGTTGCTTTAGCTGAAGCGGGCGCAGCAGTTAATGTTACCGCCTCAACTCAGGCAATGGCTGCAAATACTACATATTATGTGGATTATACTGGTGGTGCATGTACCCTTACATTGCCTTTGGCAGCCTCAAGCCCTTTGAATACATTTGTAGAAATTATTGGGGGAGAAGCTAATACAGCTGGCTTTATTATAGCATTAAATACTAGTCAAACGATTCGTATGTTTTCTAATAGTACAACCACATCATCGGGAACTTTAACTACTCCTGGCGCATTTGATAGACTTTTAATTAAATGCACTGCAACATCTGGGGGATTAACCTGGAATGTTGTAGACTCACAATGTTCTGGCTCAGTAGAGATTCAGTAATATGCCAATAACAGCATTATCTACTGACTGGGGAACTTTCCCCAGAATTGTTAGAGTTACAACAACTGATAATCTGGCTACTATAACGGCAACTGGGTATTTAAATACTCAGATTGCCGCAATTCAAGCGATAAATCACGGTGCGTTTCAATGGACACCCGAAGATAGCTGCCTCATTTATTATAATGGCGGGGACGGTTTTTTTAATGTTGATTATACCGTCAATTTTACTTTTGTTCCCCAAACTATCGAGCCTGTTACTAGCGCATGGATAGATAATTGGGTTTTTACTGGAACCGACTTAACCATGTCTCCCAGTATTGGGTATTGTGTTATAGGTTCATCTCCTACAGTAAATTTAACGATGCCAACTATTTGTCCAAAAGGCACAGTAATTATTGTTTGTGGTTTTTCGACAATATGGAGAATTAATTTAAATGCAGGACAAACTATTATTAATAATTTGCTAGCAGTTGGCACTACTGATGTTTTAGCTTCAGCGGTAACGGATTCGGTAACTTTGCTTTGTGTTACTGATAACACTGCTTTTCTGACAATAAATGACAAGGGAACTCCATCTTATTTATAGGATAAAAAAATAATGGCAGCAGTTTATACAAATGGTTTAAATTTATTTAATTTGACGACAAAATCGACGCCAACAACGTCAGATTATTTTCCGCTAGGTGACGCGGCTGTTACAGGAATCCCTTTAAAGCAAGCAACAATTGGAAGCATGCCTTCGGGAAATACGAAAATTACAGAAAATGTGCAAAATACGAATTATAATTTAGTTGCAGGCGATAAGGGGAAAGCAATATTATCAAATTTAAGTGGTTATGCTAGTCCAGCTTATACCTATACTCTATTGGCACCAGGAACGGCAGGAGCAGGATGGTTTTGCTATATTGTTAATCAAAATTTATCTGCATTTGCATACAATACTATTACGCCATCATCTGGCTTTATTAATGGTCAATCAAGTATAGCACTTTTACCTGGACAATCTGTTTTAATTTTCACAGATGGAACTAATTATTTTACATTAGGAGAAAGCGGACAAAATAATTTATCTTCTTTAACATGGATAATAGCCGCTTTGCCTGGTATGCTTGGATCTACATATAGCACAACTCAAGTTCAAACTCAGGCATCTTTATTAAATTCTAACGTAGTCGCTATGCCGTTTATTGTTTATAATAATTGTCAAATAGCTATTGCGGAAATTAATGTTTCTATCTTGGCTGCCGCCTCTACTGCTACGGTTGGAATTTATGCGAGTCGTGGTGATAATATCGCCCCCGCTGCCAGCTCTTTAGGTACAGTTTCTATTGCAACTACTTCAACAGGATTGCAGCAAACTTCTTTTGCATCTCCTGTTCAATTATATGCAAACAATGTTTATTGGGCTGCTATACAAACAAGTACAGCAACCACATTGTCACTAGGTAATGTTATTTTAAATACATTACAACAACCAACGGCATTTAATAATGTGTCTTATGGACAAAGTGGAACTTATGTTTCAACCCTTTCAAATTCTTATAGTGCAGGAACACTCCCAGCATGGTCAGGGACAGCCAATAACTTTGTATATTATTTACCATGGATAGCATTATATGCAGGATAGGTAATTATTTATGAATAAAAAATGTAAAATATGTTTTCCAAAATATATTAGATGAGAAGATTTATGCCACTAATTAAAAGTACATCTAAAAAAGCACGACAAAAGAATATTGAAGAAATGATAGCTGCTGGCCATCCTGTAAAAAATAGTGTGGCCGCTGGGTATTCTAATCAAAGAAAATATGAACATAAATCGAATCATGTAAAAAGACATTCTGAGCATAAACATGCATATAAGGAATATTAAAAATGGCATTTCAACCAGTAAATTTAGTTTTGTTGAGCACCCCCAGATTAGTTAGTCAGCCATACGGTATTCCTCAATGGTGGGCTTATCAAACTGCTGATAATATGGCGACAGTCACCGCATCAGGTTATTTTAACATCCAAGCAGGACTATTGTTTCAAAATGGAACAACTACTTTTTTCTTAGGTGATTTAATTTATTGCCAATGCTCAGATGGGATATTACAGGTTCAAATTGCAACTTTATTACCAAATATTACAGTTGTATTACCATCGGCTGATATCGCGCCTGGAACTATTACGACTGCAATGCTTGGAAATGGAATTGTTACTTTAGCTAAACTTTCAGCTACAGTTGCACCGCAAAGCATTATTAAATATTCTGCTAAATATACTACTGTGGGAGGCGCAGCTGCAGAGGCGATTACGATTAGTGGTGCCTTAGCTACAGATTTAGCATTTGTTCAATTAGTGGCACCCGGTTCAAATACGGTTAGCGTGAATCATGCTGTTATGACATCGAATACACTAACGGTTACATTTAGCGCTGATCCCGGAAATACGGCTATTATAAATTATATAATTACTAGAGCAGCATCTTAATTTTAATTAAAAAGGGATATAAAATGAAAAGACATACTGAAGAAAAAAAAGAACATAAAAAAATGGAAAAAAAAGAGCATCATAAGAAAGAACATCATAAAGATGGTAAAAAGAAACATCATATGAAAAAGGATTGCATGTAATCATGGCTGAGAAATGGATACAGAAAGCTTTGCCTAAGTCATCAAAAGGAAAACTCCATCGAAAGTTAGGGGTGCCAGAAGGTGAAAAGATACCAGCAAAGAAGCTTAATAAAGCAGCAAAAAAGGGTGGGGCTGAAGGTAAAGAAGCTCGCCTGGCAAAAACGTTAAAGTCCTTTAAGAAGAAATGAGGTTAATATGACAGCAAGAGGTAATAGCATTAAAGGCGTACCCCCTCAAACTGAGTCAGCAAGAGGTCGCTCAGTCGATCGCGGCTCTGAACGCAAAATGTCTTTTAAAGATGACAAAAATACAGATAGAAATAATCGTATTCAAACGAATTATGATGATGATGTCGTGAAGGCTCAACATGCGAGAAATACGCAAAGAAGAGATACCGATCCAATGCTAGAAAAAGAAGGCTTTCTAGGCATGGATGATATAGATAGATTACGACGCCGCAAAATCGGCAAAATATTTTAATTAACTAGGAGAATATTATGATAAGCGGTATAACAAACTTACTCACTGATTGGGGCCCTAATCCCAGAATGCTGCGCATCGTTACAACCGATACCTTTTACACCATTACTCAGCCAGGCTATTTGACTGCACAAGCTGCTAATATTGCAGCTATTCAAAATTGTAGCGCTAATGGTTTTGAGTGGAAGGCTGATGATGTTTGTTTGATTAGCTATGCAAATGGGGAAGGATTCTTTAATGTCGATTTTTTGGTAAATTTCACCTTTACACCCATGCAAAGCAGTCAAGTGCAACCTAACTATTTGCGTGTGCCTGTGAAATTAGCGGATTTTCTGGCTAACTGGACAACGCCAGTTCCCATTGTTCCCGGCGTTCCAAATTCAATTCTATTTGTTGATAATTGGGCATTTGAGTGGATTTACGGCAGCGCCGCTTTAGCTACTGGTGGAAATATTTATCTGCAATATAACGCAACTACCCATGGTGGTGGAATTGCAGCTTCAAATGCGATGACTGCAAGTGACTTCTATGTTACAGCAAATAGCATTGAATATAGCGCTGGTGGTAAGTGTCCTATTGAACCATTAACGGCTGTCACTGATGTTGGCTTATATCTATCCAATGCAAGCGCTGACTTTACGGTTGGTACAGGTGGCTCAGGCATTGTCCATGTTTGGTTTACCACTATTCAGTCACCTTAATAGATGTTAATACAGCAATTAAGAGCGTTTATAATTCGGCCTACATTATTGGTCACCGACCTCTGGTGTAAGGCCGCTGAAAACTTGCTTGTAATGACTTTATGCGCCGAAACGCAGGGAATATTTTTTAAGCAAATCAATGGAGATGCATTAGGAATATTCCAAATAGAAATTCCCACCCTCAAGTCGGTTATTCAAACACTCAATCATCCTTTAAATTTGAAGTTAAATGAGAGAATTTTATCTGCTTGTTTTTATGCTATTCATCCTAGTCCTGACGCACTTATTCACAATCTACGCTATGCCACATTAATTGCTAGGATTGTTTATAGAAGAGAAACTCAACCTTTACCAAGAGAAGATGATATTCCTCGATTAGCAGAGTATTATGTAAAATATTATAATGCTGGCGGTAAAGCGACGGTAGAAAAAACAATTAAGATTTACAAAGAACTTGGCGATGAAATTGTTGACCAAGGAACATAAAAGAGTGGGTATTGTGATAGCAATTGTGGCAACTTGTGTGATTATTTCATGGACATCAGTTTATTTCCTAGGTGACGACAATGTAGTGGAGGAAGAGATGGATACTATAGAAATTAACATTTTAGAAAATCAATTCCATTTCACAGAAGAAGAAGCCGAAAAAGATATTAGCTTAATATCTCCGCGACATCATTCTAAGGAACATAATTAAATCCACCAAAAATGTAGGCTATTACTATCATTCCAAGCAATAGCCCTAAAGTCATGTAAAGCTCTTTGTCCACTAATGGAATCCATCCGTAAATTTTTTCTTTTCCATAAGCATATCTAAAGCGTATGTATTGGTATCTTTCAAGAATTGTTTGTGACATTCTTCATTCATCATATCCATGCACATCGCCATAATTTTTATCGCAGCTCCTTGCATAAACATAGCATATAGCGCAACTGATTCCTCTTTGTTTTGATTAGATTCAAACATTTCCCTTACTATTTCTTCTATCAATTTTAGAATTTTAGCTTCGGATGTTCGCATCCATAAAATTTCGTTCATTTCTTTTTCATCTAGAGGGGTCATCTAACAATCCTTATTATTTATGTCATTTAAAAGGGGATGTCATCATCGAAGAATTCTTCTTTTGCCTCATATGGCTTAGGAATATCCTTATAAGCGTCCACAGGAGGTTGATTCCCTTTACCTTCACCTTGAGACTTACCTAGCATTTGCATCTCTTTAGCGATAATCTGAGTACTATAACGGTCGGTTCCGTCCTCGGCCTGATATTTAGTGGTGCGTATTGAACCCTCAATATAAACCTTAGAACCTTTTTCCAAATATTTCTCACATACTTCAGCTAGTTTTCCAAACACGATTATGTTATGCCACTCTATTTGTTCTTTAAGTTGCCCGCTTGCTTTGTCTGTCCATTTCTCACTAGTAGCAATAGACATCCGGGTTAGTTTGCCAGAGTTTGTTTCTTTGGTCTCAATTTTTCCAATATTTCCCAAAATTATTGCTTTATTGACGCCCTTAGCCACAGTTTTATTCCTTTTTTTCTAAATATGTCAAAATTGATGTAATTTCTCTTTGCAAACTCTTAAAATGTGAAATAGCAATTTGCTTTCCATGTATATTTATATTTCTTTCCGACATCATTAAAGTATAACATTCTTGATTATTTTCTCGTAAATCTCTTCCAAAAAATATGTGTTTTGCATGTTTGTAAAACTCATCCCTGGTGGTTTCAAATGCCCTAAAAAAATCTTCATCAATAGTTTCATTTTCTGGAATCATTATATCTCCTCAATTCCTTCAATCTCACATATTTTCTTCTTAAACTTCTTTCGCAATTCTGAAAGCTTATCAGTTGGCTTAAATTCAATGCTAAGCACAAAAGGGGAGTATTCCAATCTTCCTATGTCTGCATCTTCAAGTAAATGCCAGTTGCTATAAATCAACCTATTAATTATCTGTCTAAGCTTTTCTATTTTTTCGTCTTTAGTCATTATCAAACCCTTAGATACTCTGCGCCTTTCACTATCCTTTCTGACCCCTCAACATTAGGAGGATTAGCGCTAATCTTTTTAATCCATTCTAGCATTTCAGGTGATTTCTCTTTAAGAATCCTTCCAAGCTGTTTCTTATCATCTTCTTTCATATCTTTAATAAATAGATAAGCATTTTGAATGTCATTATCAGCATGAAATGAAACTAAATTGTTATAGATGTAGGAAACCGTTTCGCTTGTTTGAGCGGGTTCGCTTTTAACTGCGCCAACCTTTTGTACTTGAGGTGGCGCACCATCAAGCCATTTACGTATTCTTTCTCCAGTAGCAATGCTCATTTTCTCGATGCAGCCATCAAATAAGCCTGTTCTGTCTTTGCTTACACTAAATGAATGATCCATAGCAGTATCAAACACAGTAGTAAACTCATACTCCATTCCATCACGCTGAATAGCTGCCATTCCAACTTTTTTAGGCGCAGAGCGTCCTTTGTCGTTAATCTCTATAACATGCTCTTGCTTGCTTCTCATTGTGACAATAACATGGCATGAGCTGTGAACAATCTTAGACTTGAATAATTCTTGCTCTTTAGTGATAGAAGCCCAATTAGTAAAGCTATTACCGCCCCTTGCATCTAGGGAGGTCTTTTTATCTAACAAGCCGCCTTCACCCGCCCAGGCGTGAGATATAGAATCAATAATAATAATGTCGTAACCTTCCTTTTGACCTAACTCTAAAGCTTGAATATATTTTTGGATTGTATAGGGCGCATCAAGCTCTAGAACGTCGAAATCAATACCTTTTGTTATTTCGTGGTCAGCATATAGATTTGACGATCCATCCTCACTATCTATCACCAATATCCTACCTTCATCAATTAATCCTTTAGCCAAAAGTAGGGCGCTCATAGTTTTTCCAGCGCCAGAAGGCCCAGTAATGGCAAGCTTTATTTTAACGGCTTTTCGTTGCGCTTTATTAATAATCATATTAATGCCTCATTTCTTATTCTTTTCATCTCATTTTCAACGTCTTTTATCTTTTCTTTTATATAATGAATCCTGTTGTCTATAGTCATTATATCTTCAAGATTTAAACAATTTTGACTAAATATCTTCTCTAAAATCAAGATGCTTTTTCTAATTGAGCTAAGAAAATCTATTGCATTTTTATCTAGTGGCTCATTCATTTTACTACAAACCTTCTACTTCCTGGACGCTTATCTAAATATGCTTCGTATAATTCAGGATTATCTAATAATAATCTCTTACTATCAAAGAAATTTACATCAGCGGTAAATTTGTATGTGATTAATTCTTCACCATCCTCACTTACCAAGACTTCGTGGTCTTTCATCTCGCTAACAAGCTTTCTTATTAGCTTTTCTTCAAGCGCTTTTAAATCTTTTAACATTTTACGAGTCTTTTTAAGCTCAGAGATTAACCTCTGAGCCTCTTCTGTTGATTGTATTACGGATAATTCACTCATTTTAACCACCCCAATTCTAAAACACCTTTCATTATCTTATCAGCCCTAGCGCTCATTTCTTCCTCATATCGCCGACCTTCATCTGACGTTATGAATTGTTGCATATCATCGTCTTGTGGGAAATAGTATTCATCTTGCATTTCACTAACTCCTCGTGTATTCTCTGACTAACGAAGCCATTGTAAAACAACAGATATAAAAAGGCAATAGTAATGGTAAAAAAAATTAACAGGAATAAACAAAAGGCTATCAATATAAGGGTGACTGAATCTCAATATAAAATTATCCGTAAAATGGCGGATGATAATGCTATTTCTATGACTGAATGGTTTGAATTAGCTTGCTCAAAAATGATAGATAAATCACTTGTTGAATGGAGAAAGTTGTGAAAATGTTTGAAATATTTTTACAGCTTATTGGGATGACGGTCGTTATTTTGTCAATATGGTACAACTACGCTTATGGAGCTGTCTTTAAAAAGCCTATCGTTAGTTATGGGCTTCCTATTTTGGTTATTTTATTAATAGTTCCTTTATATTTCCAATAGGTTTTAAATGCTTATATCTCTCTTATTAATGCTGTTAATATTATTGATAAGAGAGGTTATGCATTACATCGAAGTAAGGTATTTAGAAAGGGTTGCAAATCAAATGGTAATTGACAATATAGAAATGTTAAAACTATTACAGAGAGCTGGCATAGCGATGCCAGCAAGGGCGATGAATGATGAATGAAAATAGAAAAAAAGCAATGGATATTGTAATTGATGTTTTAGAATATTGGGAAGGTAATGTTAGATGGGATGCTGTTATTGTTGCTAAGGATATCTTAGATACGCTGGAAAAACACAAAATTATTAGGGAAGAATATGAAAGGTGAACACGAAAGGCTATACAGAAAACTTTTAAAGCTTAGTGGTGAAGGTGGCTTTAGCTTTGCTCACTTTAGAGATAATAAGGTTATCTTGGGTGATGTGATTACAAATCTTGATGAACATAAGTTAGAAATGGCTGGAAAGAATCAGTTAATCGCTGAACAAAAAGACATAGCCGAATTTATGTATTGCTTAGCAATGACATATCTTGTAACGATGAAAAATTTACTAAATGTTGATTGCGATGAATTTATGAAAATTTTAAATACTAAGATAGCTGAAAGTAAATATATTTTTGAGAATGGCAAATCCAGGCCAGGGTTTAAAATCAAGAAGATTATTGAAAGTAATGATAATTTGCAATAGGGGGGCAGAGAAGATGACTGTTGAGATACATGAATGCGAAGTTATAAAAAAAAGCATAACTGAGGCTATAGCAGGTAACGAGCAAGCTTTACAATTTATTAAGAAGTTAATTCGCAATGAAGTTAAAGAGCAATTGATTGATTATCAGAAGATTAGAGAAATGACTTTTCAGAATTTGAAGGATAAAAGGAAATGATAGCTAATCAGGAATGGTTTGAGGGGAATAATACTTATGGGCATGCATTGTCTTTAGCTAAACGTTTAGAATGGGTTTTGGATAATGATTTTACGTTAAATCGTAATTCAGACATGGGTTGTTTGCTTATTAAGATTCAAGAATTAATTACAAAATGGGAAATGAGGGAATGTGAATGACTGCTAGCATAGATAGGCCCGATTTCATTTGTGGTTTAACTATATATCAATGCACTAGATGTATGATTTTTTTTAACCCTAAAAAAGATCGTTACTTAATTGGTTGTGATTATTTGATTTGTGAGCCGTGTGTGGATGAAATATTGAAAAAAGCAGATAAAAATGACAGTTAGTGAGCTAATAGAAGAACTTAAAAAGTATCCTGCTGATATGCCCGTTTATGCTAGCCATGATGTAGATGAGATAGAGGTTGCTTCCTATGGGTGTAGCACACTTGAGACTTATGTTTATATACGAGGGGTAAGGAAGAATAATGACAAATGAAGAACTAATCGAAGAGCTAATGACACATCCACCTAATGCTAAAGTGCTTCTTAAAGATGATGAGCATACAAAATTATGCTTTAAGGCGCGCTCAGTAATTTTAGAATCTGAAGAGGTTATTTATATTTCAAGTGGCTTCCGATTGAAGCATTACGAGGTTATCTGAGTAGGTGACATTCTATAACCAACTCGCCCCCGCTTGAGGGTGGGGGCTTGTGGGTAAGTTTGTCGTATCTCGAGCTAATAAGGAGTTCTAAATGAAATGCACTAAAGTGTTAGTCAAAGTGCAGTTACAAGATAACACTATTTTTCCGCAAGGGAAATATAGTTGATGTTATTAAAATGAATAAGAAAGTAGATCGTTCAATTAGAACGTAGTATAGTCAAAACAATTTCAATTTAACTCGTACCCTTTGACCCGTCCGCCAAGATTGTTCAAAAGATACGAGCACCGCTTTCAAGGAAAGATAATGCAAACCATCAATACTAATACCACTCAGAACGGACAATTTGCAATGACTGGAAGTATCCAACATATCACGACAACTGTCAATCATCCATCTAACAACGTTGTAAATACACTTATTTCAGATCTAAATGATTCTAGAAGATTAATGTATGAGCACATCTATTACCAACTCTTAAACAAAGGCGCTGTCGGCGCTCTATTCAAATCTAACGAGCTTGCCGCTAGGGGTGGCTGTACTACTAGGACAGCTTACAGCTTTCTCAAGGAGCGCGAATCTAAGGGCGAAATAACAATACAAAATAAAGGATGCGACGGTGTGCTTATAACAGTTCTAAAGAAAGGATGGGAATTAAGTAAGTTATTCAAAACCGCATTTCTAGCTTATTTCCGAGATAAAGGCCTTATTCCTTTTATATATACATCTAATACCTCCCCACCTTCCGGTGTGGGTTCTAATTCAAATTTTAAAGACAAGGTAGAGAAGATGTGCTCTCAAGCTGGATTGACTGAAGCACAAACCAGAAAGGTTAAGGAAAGCTTGAAAACAGTTAAAGAAATAAAGAATTTAGGTGGCTTAGTTAAGCACTTCATTAATAAAATCAAGGATGGAATCATGGAAGCTGTTAAAAATTCCCAAGAAATCGAACGAGAGAAGATTCTAGACGATAAATTGAAAACTCAATCCTACAGAGATGCTAAAGCAGAAATGCAAATACAGGGCATTCAGGAGCCAAAACAAGAGGGTTTATTAATGACGATTGAAGAGCATGATGCATCTAGAGTTTATGAAGCTATTAAAGAATCTAAATCTATAATAATTTACAACAGACTTAGAATAGAAAATGGATTAGCTAAAGTTCATTAATGTTCCACGTGCAACATCTCACACTTTCACGTCTAATCTCACAATGTGAGAGTGTGAGACAAAAAAGGAGATTTTTATGAAGGAGTATTATTTAACTAACAAGATATGCGGCTTATTTCGTTCACAAGCTGAGAAAGACAGACTCGAGGAGCTGGAACGACAACGTATAATTACAAAGATAACGAACTCAATTAATTTTGAAATTGAACGAGAGACAAAAGAGCTAAATAAGCGCTTATGTGGTTTAGTTAACTTTGTAGTAGAGCGCGAGATAAGTAAGAAGGATGAAAATATGGATTCTTTTTGCTAAGCTAGTCTTGGCTCAGGATTTGAAATTAACTCCTGGAAGGGTAATGACAAGCGCCCCTGAGCTATTAATCAAAACACGGTGCCCAGCAGTTCGGGTGCTTTAAGCGCTCATTCCTTGAGCGGCCTGTCTGCATAAGTTTTAATCCATCCACCCATTAAGCTTGTTATGCTTATTCCATCTTGAACAGTTCTTGCCTTAAATTTTTTATAATCTTCTTCGGGAAGAAGAAAACAAACCTTTTTGGCTTTCTTCTGATTTACTACCTTGCTAGCTTTCTTGTAATCTATATCGCTAGGAATTCTAGATTTCTTTTTTACTTCCATCGTTTTTCCCATATAAATAATCTAATATTTCATTTGTAACCAAATCCATTTCTTTCATTGCTAAGCCATCTTTTGTCTCATAAACCGTATGGCCTCCGTTTGCAGAGCGCGCAAAGCTTAGTCGGTGAGACAATGTGTTAGTTAGTGTGTATATTTCTGGAAATTCAGCCAAAGCCTTAATGACGTCGCCACTAATTGTTGAGTTTGGAATGCATTGGTTAAGTACAAATACAGCCTTTAATTTTGGATTTATTCTAAGGGCTGTTTTAATTAAAAACACAGTATCTTGAGTAGCCCAGACATCATAAGGACTAGGTCGAACTGGGATTATAATAAGATGGGATAAAGAAATAGCAATCCCGTGGATTTCAGCCGTATCACCTGCGGTATCTATGAGCATATAACTTGACCATCGACTGCGGGCAATATCCTCACTAGCAAGCAACGTTTTAGCCCTATCAGCCCCTATCACGTCGATCCCCTCTAAAGGCGTGCTCATGGCGTTCTGCCAGTCTCTAGCAGAGCCTTGATCGTCAGCATCTACAATCATGATAGAGCGCGGATCATCATGTATTTGAATTGCTCTCGCAAGATTGACGCATAGAGTCGTTTTTCCCACCCCACCTTTGTGATTTAAAAACGAAATAACTTTCAATGGCTTTTCCTTTTATTATAGTAATATTGATTTCTATAATAATAGCATGCTAGCATACAAGAAAACTAGGAGGAGTTATGGAAACACCACTTTATACCTTACAGGATAGAGCCCTTGAAAAAGCCAAGGCTGAGCTAAAGGCCAAAGGAATCATCGATCCAATGCTTAGAGGCTCACTGAAGACGGCGGAAGAGTTTGACGAATCTATTCGCTATAGCGAAAGACTAGCTCAGCTAACCGCGCATTATATGCGAATGCCTTCAGGTGATCGTCCACTTATACCATTATCGAATTCAAAGACAGAACGGAAACCCTACAAAGATGACTAAAGTATGTGACTGCGAGATTTATTGTCAGGATATCGAGAATTGTAGATATAGTTTGGATATGGTTATTTTGGGTGATTTCTCGAAACTTGAAAAGTCTAATGTTCAACTTGAAGAGACATTAAAAGAAAAATTTGAGGATTTAAAATAAGGATTAAAAGTGATGGACCACATATTTGTTTATTGCTGTTTCGCTATAGGTTGTTTAATTGGCTACCTTATATTTGTGAAGATTAATAGAATGATATTTGGATATTTCTATCCGATGACTAAGCCTGAATGTATGTTTCATCATTGGGAAAAAATAGGCGTATGGAGCAAAGGGGAGTTTAACTATAAGCCGATTTTACGCTGCAAAGTTTGTGATAAGAGGGCGCCGAATGACGACTGATGATGTTTTAGAATGGATAGCCATTAAGACTTTTGAAATGCATACGCATCTAACTAATATGACTGCATTTGAAAAGGCAAATGAAGAGAGAGAAAAAATAGCTTGGAAGCTTGATATTTTAGAAGAGCTTAGATTGCATATCCTAGCCAAGACGAATCCACATAATAGAGAAGATTTGAAATGATTAGCTTAACTAAATTAAGACAATATATTAGTGAAATTCGAGATGAAACAAAACAAGACATTATAGATATGAGAGAGCAAAAAAAAGACATGAATTCTTTTAGAGCGGGTCATACCATGGGAGTCTATGAAACCTGCAGCGGATTATTAGCTATGATTAAAGGGAGTATTAAAATAGATGATGAGATTTCATAACCCATTTTACGATTCAAAAAGTGTATTATAAAGAATCAACTCCCTCGTAGCTCAGCCTAGTAAGACAATACCTAGGGTTCCATAATGAAAATTATGGTTGGTCAGAGACACCTCGGGAGATAATCTAAGAGGAGGTCCCGGGTTCGAATCCCGGCGGGGGATCCCTACTACGAAACTCGAAAAGAGGAAAAATGATTGAAGAAGAACTTGAAAATTATATTTTAGTCGACGGAATTAAGGTCAGGTGCGTTATCTATGATTATGTATCTCCACCACCTTCTGACTTTTCTAAGAAAATAGAAAATATGAAGATTGGAGATACTGTCACCATTACGAAACCCCTGATTGAGAAAAAATAGAGTTATTATCGATAAACATGATTATCGATAGTAGAAAGATGATTTAATGTGTATATGCAAGTGAGAGAAATAACGTAATATTATGTTAAACGGAATACGGTATGGTATACATCATTCACATTAAAAATAATAAAACGGGCGAAATTAGACAGTCCAAGCATGATTATGAGTTTGGTGAATTCATGTGGGTCGAAGGGAGTTATTCATGTGATTGCAATAGAGCTTTATTCTTTTATGCTCACGACGAAGAAGCTTACAATCAGACTTGTGGAGAAAAAGATTTTAGTATTACAGATGTCCATTTAGAGGATGGAAGCAGGGATGAAGAGATGGAAACGTTTGCGAGATGTTGGATGTAATATGTTAAAAATAAGTGAATTAATAGCGAAGCTGTCGGAAATAATTACAGAATATGGGGATATTGAGGTTGAAACCTGGAGTTCTAATGAATTCAGCTTTAAGTCTCATTTAAATGTAAATATCGACAAAGATAAGGTGGTCTTGGAAATTGGGTGATTTAATGTTGGATGTAATATGAGTGAAGATGAAAGAAGAGAGTATAGGATAGATTTAATGGGACAAGGTGAATTTACACATAAAATTAAAGCCTCTTCTATTATTGAGCTTGAGCTATTTTTTGATTTAGAGCATAAATCTTATTTTGTGATATTTAAATTTAAAGATGGAAGTGTATATTTGTTGCCCATTAAAGATAAATATTATCAATCGTTACTATCAATTATGGGTGGGGAAGATAATAAAATGTTGGATGTAATATGACTAAAGAAGAACTTATATTTCAGGCTCAAAATAGATTAAATGATGTAGCGCGTTTTGGTGATAAAAATCCCACTATAAGTCAATTGATGGCTCATGGTATGTATGACTTTGGGCTTTGGTGTTTTGAGATTGGAAAACTTAGCAAAGAAGATGAGAAATTTATGTTGGATGTGAAATGAATGATTTTAACTGACGAGCAATTACACGAAAAAATGGCTGAAATCGGAAATTCAGATAAATCACAATAGAAGTGTACGGGAAATCCGAATAGTTGAGATTTACGAGCGCAATTTGACCTTTAGAAAGGTTAGCCCCTAGGTCCTAGGTGGGGCTGGGCCCGTCTAGAACTCCCTCGGTGCAATTCCGAAAAGCGCTCACTTTATAGTGCTTTAACTCTTATCAGAGATTCCGATGACATCTCGGTGAAATAACAATAGAATCAAAGAGTTTTATCTTTTAATGCAAAGCAGGGAATGCATGAGTGAGCGATGGTTATTATTAGGATGCCTAGGGTTACTGGGTTGTTTAGTTGGCTATATGATAACATGTCCCCAACCATGCTGGCGGCCGGCTTGTTTGAAGTGCAATGAAGAAATGAGAGTTATAATTAAGGCAGATAAATAATGGAAAAAGAAACATTTTCACGAAAAGGAATGACTCGATTGCAGGTAACGAGACATGTTACTGAGCAGCTTAAGATTATTATTGATCCCTTGATGGCTGAATTAGGAACCATGCTTAAGAGTATGCATGAAAGGATCGCTGACTTAGAGGCAGTTTCAAATACGATGATTTTAAAAGTTAAAGAATTAGACGAAAAAAATAGAACAATTAATTGATACATTTTTCAGAATTCAAACCAAGGAAGAAGATGAAAAAGATTCAGCGAGAACAATTTGAACAGATGGCAGTTATTGAATGGTTCCAGAAAGCATATCCACGTTTAGCTAAATGCTTATCTGCTAGCGCTAACGGTGGAAAGCGAGAAACTAAAATAGTTAAAACGAAGAAAGGGCCGAAGAAAGTTTGTCCTGAAGGCGCAAGATTAAAGAAAATGGGGGTTTTAAAAGGTGAACTCGACCTATTTCTAAGTTTAATAGCTACCCCAATTGAGAATCAGCATACTAAATTTCTTGCTGGACTTTATATAGAAATGAAATGGGGAAAGGGGAAAGTCTCAAAACAACAGCAAGAAATTATTGATTTGAGAGTCGCGTCAGGTTATCAAGTAGCTGTTTGCTATGATGCAGAAGACGCCATAAAAGTGATAACAGCGTATTTAAAGCACGCTGTTTTACCTGGAAGTATAGAAGCTTTAGAGCTTAGAAAACCGAATTATGCGATTGAAGTGAATCAACTAAATCAGGTTCCTGCGCCGGTTTTGCAATGTGTGTCGGAGTCTCAAGAACCACCACCTCAAAGCCAAGTTCCTTTAAAAGTGAAATCGCTTCGTCGGAAAAAAGCTTTGACTCCATAGACATCAATTTAGAAATTTTCTTTGCGTTTTCACACTGAGCATAGCGTCTTGTTTTGCCGAATTTGTCGTTTTGACGGAGATATATTTTATTGTTCATTTGTATTCTCATCTTATTATTAAATCGCCGCCTGTTGTGAAGGTAAGGCAATCAGTATTATATCCCTTCTCTTCTAAAGCATGCTTGACTCCCTTAATCATATAGATGCCATTTGAAGTAAATCTTAAAAATGTTTCAACTGTATATCCTAAATCATCCACAGCGTTAAGTTCTATTTCGCCATCTTCGGTATAATCTAAATTTAATTTTATATTTCTCCTTTTTTCTGTATATATATTTTTTTTCTCAAAAATTTCTATATTGAAACCCATCGCCCTTCCTCCGTAAATTCATATTGTACAACCTTGCCATTTTCCATCACGGCACATGTAGCGCCGGGAAATTCTTCGAATTGGCTTGATTCATATTCTTCATAGTTATTGTCTTCAATAATTGAATCGCCTATTCTGCTCATTTTAATTCCTCTTCATAAATATAGTGAGGCGGATAATTCAAAGGGTCGTCCCAACCTTCATCGCCAAGCTCGGATTTTTCATCTTCGAGAGATTGCCAGTAGTCAGCCATTTTACTCATGGTTCAATCCTCGTTTCATAATGTGTGATATTGATATCTTCATTGATTAAAAAATGTTCAAAATTTATACAATCAAAATATGGATTGTGAGTTAGATTGTATAGATATAGTTCTTCTGCTTCTTGTAATGATACGTTCATGTTTAAAGCACTCCAATTGATTTCAGAAAAACAGGTGTAAGTAATCCCATAATCAAAATACCTATTGACCAAAGAGATTTAAATCTGTTATCTAATTTATCGTTGAAATTTTCCATCAATAAGTTAAATTTATCATCGGAGTTTTTTCTGCTTAACTCAAACTCGATTTTAGTGTTTTTTTCCATAGCTTCAAATTTATCATCAGAGTTTTTCAACATTAATGCAAATTCATTACGCATTGATTCAAACCTACTGTCCGTAGTTTTCTTTAAAACGCGCAGTCGCACTTCATTATCCATGGGTTGATTGTCTTTCATTTTAAACTCCTTTGACTAACATTTGCCCCCGAAGGGGCGTTTATTTAAACTAATTCGTAGTGACCGTTTTTAAATGAAAACTCAAAATGGTCTTGAGCTTCGAAGAAATCACAATCTGTTAAATCTTGGAGGTATAAAACCCAGTCTAACCAAGATTGTACGCGGCCTGATTTTTTAAATTTGTAGTTTGCTTGCTTGTTCATGGTTAACCTCTTAAATGAAACTTTCGATTGGAAAGCAATCTTGTGTTTGTATATTCACAACAAAATAATCATTTACGTCATTTAAAGCTGGACCCATTCCCACGTAGAATTTTTTATTTATAAAATTTATTAAAGTTGTCTCTTTGGCAAAACTTTTAACAATCTTTGTGCTATCAGGCGTGTATCTGTGTAATTCGTATTTCATTTTGAACTCCTCATTTATTAACTATCTCTGACTAACGAAGCCAGTATACGATAACGATTCGTCATCGTAAAGCGATATTTTATTAATTCCAGCATATAATTGTTATAAACATAACTAATTATATATCGAGTTTATCTTTATATAGCGTTTTTTTCAGCAATATTGTATTTGCAAGTATTATTGTGATAATTTAGGGGCAGTTACACATATATTTTTATTTGGAGAAAATAAAATGAGCGGAATGGGTGTTCACGATTATTCAGAAGATCGCGGTGAAGATTCTCATTACAACGGCGTTCCATCGCAATATGGAAAGCGTGTTGAAGCCCAAGAAAAAGCGAAAGAACGCAAATATTGCTGGCCTGGTGACGCTGATGGTCATCACATGAGAGAGATGAGAAATGAGCAAAAAGGTCCATAATTTGTTGGCTATATAAAAGCAATATGACTGAGAAAAAAGATGTAGGAAGGCCGCCATATCAACCCACAGACGAAAATAGAACAACTGTTTGTGATATGGTGGCTTGTGGTTTATCACATGATGTGATTGCTAAATGTTTAAAAATATCAGATGAAACTCTCCGAAAATATTATCAAGAAGAATTAGACACAGCCAAAGGTTTGGCGATTAAAGCAATCGGTAAATGTTTAATGCAAAAAGCCCTTGATGGAGATGGACCAAGTCAAATGTTTTATCTCAAAACCCAAGGAAGATGGCGAGAAAAAGATCCCGAAGATGATAAACCTAAATCTGAAACTGAGCTTTATGCATTGAGAAAGATATGAATCCAGAGCTAGAAAGAGTCTTTGGATCACTCCCACTTTTTTCTGCTAATTTCCTTCAAATCCTTTCAAAATCAGGTCAAAAAAAACATCTCGATTTTAATAATGCTCAAGGCTATTTGCATGAGCGCTTAGAAGCACAATTAAAAGCGACAGGTAAAGTTAGAGCTTTATGTCTTAAAGGCCGTCAACAGGGCGTATCAACTTATATTCAAGCGCGCTATTTTCATAAAGTCGTGACATCAACAGGTAAGAAAGCTTTTATCTTAACGCACGATGCCGAAGCCACTAAAAACCTCTTTAACATGACTAAGCGTTTTTATGATAATTGCCCGACAGGTTTAATAGCGAAAGCTGATTTATCAAATGCAAAAGAACTATTTTTTAAAACTTTAGATAGCGGTTATTCAATCGGCACTGCAGGTAATAAGGCTGTCGGTCGCGGTCAAACTGTGCAATTAATGCATGCCTCAGAAATTGCGTATTATACGAATGCTGAAGACCACGCCACGGGTATTTTCCAAGCGGTTTCTAACGAAGATGAAACAGAAATCATAATGGAATCTACTGCTAACGGCATTGGAAATTATTTCTACAATATGTGGATGAGTGCAATGTCTGGAAAGTCCGAATTCCAAGCAGTATTTATCCCATGGTTTTGGCAGCCAGAATATAAATCTCAACAAAGAGAAGGCGAAAACAGTTTAAGTGATGAAGAGCAGTATCTATTATCACAATATGAGCACGACGGCTTAACGACTGAGCATTTATATTGGAGGCGTAGAAAACTGCATGAGTTCAGCAACGACTATGAAACATCCGTTGAAAAGTTTAATACTGAATATCCGTTTACAGCCTTAGAGGCTTTTCGCAACCCTATCGAAAATAGATTTATTAGAGCTGATATCGTTAAGCGTGCGCAAAAGAATAACATTGATGCATCAATGTCTCCTTTAATTATCGGTTGTGACCCAGCCATTTCTGACAATGATTTTACAGCAATAATTCGTCGCAAAGGCCGCGTGGCTTATGGTTTAGAACTTCATCACAATCTCAATACGATGGAAATTGCAGGCGCATTAAAACGTATTATAGACAAAGAGAGACCAGCCAAGGTGGCAATAGATATAATCGGTGTAGGCAGCGGGGTTCATGATAGACTAAAAGAGATGGGATATGAATGTGTCGAAGGCGTTAACGTCGCACGTTCAGCTAACGACAAAGAGAAATTCAAGAATCAACGCGCGGAATTGTGGCACGACATGCGCGAATGGTTGGCCGGTGAATTGCCCGTACAAATCCCTGAAGGCGATATTATGCTGGGTGATTTAACATCGCTTGGATACAAATATGATTCGTCAGGTCGACTTCAAATCGAATCAAAAGAAGATTTACGCAATCGCGGGATGAAATCACCTGACTCAGCTGATGCGCTTGCTATGACATTCGTTGTGGGTGAATATCTTCATGCAGGCGCTTACAAGCCTGAATATATATCTGATAAAGCTCAAGGCATGTTTATATAAGACAAAACTATGGCTAAAAAATCCGAGTCTATAACACGACAAATTAAAATAGCGGTTGAAAAATGGCGAGGATATTTTAAAGTCAATATCGATGAATACCATAAGTTGCATCAATTCGTGCTTGGAAAGCAATGGGAAGAGCAAGAGGAAGATATGCTCATTAAAACACTGAATAAAGTCCCATTGCAGTTTAATAAACTTGCAACCTTAGTTAATACATTATTGGGCGAGCAACAACAAAATACCCCGCAAATTGAAGTCGTGCCTTTAACCAATTGTGATGAACAAACAAGTGAGTTACGACAAATGTTGGTTAAAGACATTATGTTATCAACTGATGCCAAGACGGTTTATCAAGTAGCAGCAAGCCAAGCTTTTGTAGGCGGTTTTGGTGCTTATATAGTAGATACAGATTACGTTCATAATAAGTCATTTGAACAAGATATTGTTTATCGATATATGAGAGATGCAACAAGAGCATATTGGGATGTGTCAGCGCAAGACATCAATAAGACTGATGGAATGTACGCAGGCTACATTTCTCGCATGTCACGAAAGAAATTTAAAGGCATTTATGGAAAGCATGTTGAGCAAGATATCTACAAAGAATCTGGCATTACACAAAGCAAAGAAGAAATCGCATTATCTGTGCAACCCGATGCAACAGAAAATCCTTTTACTTGGGCAGATGATGAGGCAATTACTTTAGTCGATCATTACAAGCGCATATACAAATCAGACATGCTTTATAAGCTGTCTAATGGCAAGACGGTCAATCAAGAAGAATTAGACATCATCATTGAAAAGTCGAAAGAAATGGCTGGCTTGATGCGTGGTAAGGCTATGATGATGGGCTTACATCAAATGCCTGAAGTCGATAATGCTCAAAATATGCATGAAGAAGTCGAAGAAGAAATCACGACTTTATTCGACGATGGAATGCCTATCAGAATTGAAGATAAGCGAGAATATCAAAAGTCTGTGATTATGCATTATAGAATCGCTGGAGATTACATCCTTGAGAAAGGTGAATTTCCTTCAGAAAACTTGCCTGTTATCTTTGTGGATCAACACTCATTTATCGATAAACAAGGCAAACAAATATGTCGTAGCTTTATCGTGGACGCAATAGATGCACAGCGTTATCTCAATTATCTCGGTACACAATGCGCTTATCTATTAAAGATAAGTAGATATGACCAATTCATGGGTAGCAAAAAGAACGTGCAGGGGTTAGATACGGCTGCCCAATGGCGCAATCCTAACAATATAAAAGGTATGTTAATTTATGATGAATCCCCCAGTGGAGCAAAGCCAGAACAGATTAGACCTCCCGAACTATCTGCAAGCCTCATGCAACAGTATGAACGCACTATCAATGATATGTATACGTCTACAGGACTTTACCCCTCAAGAATGGGACAAGAAGGAAACGAAATATCAGGTGCTGCGATTGACGCGAGAACTCGGCAAGGAAGCTACGCAACTTATGTCGCATTTAACTCAATTAATAGAGCGATTACCGCCGGTGGAAAAATAGTTAATGAAATGATACCCCGTGTTTACGATAGTGAGCGTGTAATAAATCTCATTACGCCTGACAAAGGTCGTCAAAATATAACAATCAATAAACAAGTCGATGAATATGGAGAAAGAATAGAAAATGACATTCGAAAGGGCTCATTTGATGTCAGATTGCAAGCGGGGCCAAGCTATGAGGGGCAAAAAGCACAAGCCCTTGAAAGCCTTAACTTGGTACTCCAAGCCAACCCACAGTTACTTAATATATTTGCTGATTTATATGCTGAAAACTTGCCCTTGGTTAATACGATCGAAATTAAGAACAGGCTTAAGACAATTGTTCCACCAGAAATCTTGCAAGCTGGAAAAACTGGAGAAATGCCAAAGCAAAATCAACAGCAAGACCCGCAAGCACAGGCTGCCATGGCAGAGATTCAATTTAAGCAAGAACAAATTGAAATTAAGAAGCAAGAATTACAATTAAAGATGCAAGAATTCCAAGCTAAAAATGAACAATTAGCAATGGAAATGGAAATGCAAAAACTAGATTTAGCCGCTAATTTAGAAGAGCAAAAGCTGAGATATTTAGCACAAACTGAAAGAACAGCTAGCGATAATGCGATATCTCACGCGAATAATATACTTAAATTAATACAACATTCACACCCACATGAGAAGTCAAGAGGGAACAATGACAACACAAAAAAGCAGCATAGATGAATTACTATTAGGCGTAAAAACTAATACACATCCTGAAACGCCAGAAAATCAAGCAATCGAAACAGAGGTTAAAAGTGAAGCGCCAGTCGAGCATTATGAAGAACCGCAACCCGAAAGCGAGATGCAGCAGGTTGAAGATATTGCAGAAGAAAAAGAACAAGAAATCAAGTTAGAACTTGATGACTATGGAAATGAAAAGGCTCCTCCAAGAACTTATACTGAAGTAGAAGTTATAGACAAAATAAATGAGGCTATAAGGGAGCGCTTTGCACGATTTGAAAGAAATAATCCCAGTGTAACGCAAGCAGAAAAGCAGCAAGTGCAACAAGCGACGAATGCTGGTTTTGAATATAACGCAGATAGCCAAGAAAGTTGGCAACATCAACTTAAATCATTTGTCAAACAAACTATGCTGGAAGAGCACCAAGAACAATCAAATCGCGCTCAACAACATAAAGAACAAATGGCGCATGCAGAATTTGAAGATAAGTTTACACGCAGTATGGGTAAGTTTAATGATTTTAGAGATGTCGTCGGTAAGCAACCAATTTCTGACACGATGTTGCTAGCGACGAGAAGCATGCAAGACCCCGCGGCTTTTTTATATGCCGCATCAAAAAGAGCCCCACAAGAATTAGAGCGTATTGCAAAAATGGCAGACCCATATTCACAGATAGCTGAGATGGGAAAACTAGAGGAAAGAATGAAGCAATCAAAAGCAACAACGAAAGCACCTAAGCCATTATCAAAAGTTGAAGCTGATGTGCCAATAGCACATAAGAGTTACAAAAAACCGGATATAGATGATTTATTGCGACAATCAACAGCTAAAAAATTAGCCCAACAAAATCAAAGAAGAGGTCGCTAAAATTAAGTTGATTGCATTTTTATTTAATTTATGGTGATAATTATAGCAAGCGAGTATCTCAAGACTTAGTTTCCGCTTGCTAAGCATTATTAAGACGTGTATCTCGGTCGTCCGTCGGACAAAGGGCATAGAGCTATTTATAGCTTATATATTCATTTGTTTCGATGGGAGTCATTTTACATGGCCAATCAATTTCAAACTACGCAGTACGTCCTCGACGACGTCTTCGTTCGCTTTTGGAACAGTCTTTCTTTTGCACGCACCGCGAACAGAAACCTTGAAGGCGACTTCAAAAACTTAACTTTCGCCACTGGCCAAACTATCGACTATAGACTTGAAGAGCGATATTTAGCGGGCGAAGGCGCAA
>Ga0224552_1000048_pt1 | contig 37701 bp, 30 predicted proteins | sample 714S215metaG_FD_179907 | JGI IMG/M metagenome (GOLD analysis project Ga0224552, IMG submission 179907) | Peat soil microbial communities from Stordalen Mire, Sweden - 717 S2 1-5 | ecosystem: Environmental > Terrestrial > Soil > Wetlands > Peat | place: Sweden: Norrbotten County, Stordalen Mire... | reverse complement strand
AGCCGCAAGATAAAAACAAGCCAGACTCACCGACGCCTGCTCGACGGGACGCATCGAGTCCACCTCCGCCTTTGCGGGATGAACATTCTGCAGGTCGCTCTTGTGACAGGCGTCGTTGTAGTCGGGGAAATCCACGAACAACTTCAAATTGAGTAACGTCGTGAGCTCGTGGAAGGACTCACGCGAGTGGGTATCGCATTTGTCCATGGGATTGTCGGCTCCCGCCGGTTCGATGGCAAAGCGAATGTTGGGCTGCTCCACTTGGAGCAACAAAGGGTTGAACGAGCCGTTGTCTGGTGTGCCTCCCAACAAAAATCCGTTCAGGCTGGCAACGTTGTAGCGCAGCGCAACCGCGATCGCGTAGTCCTTCTCCGAGGAAGCAAGGGGCGGATACGGGGTGCCAACCCGGCTCTTGGATCGGCCGGCAATCATGTACTCCTCAGGCTTGGGTAGGCGGATCACGTACCTCGCGGACTTGCTGTCGATCGCGTGTTGCAGGCTCGCAGTGTCGATCGTGGCCTGGGCAATGTCGGGGTTGGCGGTTGCGGCAGCGAGTCCGGTGTGCCCTGGAAGCGTTAGATCATAGACCCCCGTCGTCAACATCGATTGGTTGGAAGCCTGCACATAGAGATCGAGATGGCCTTTCACTTTCGGCGCGATCGCCAGCACGCTGTTGGCGTCCTTTGGATCGGGCGCAAAAGCCCAGGGGCCCCGAAATTCAACGAATACCTTCTCGGTGCCGACCGCTTTCGATTCCGCCGTTGCCGGAGCGGGGGTTGGCGTTTGCGACTGTTGACAAGCGACGAGGCTAAATGTGGCGACAACAACACTGGCAAGCGCAGCCAGCAAGCGGACGCAGTGGCGTGAGTGCTTCATCGGTTCTCCTTAGGTTGGAAGTTTTAGGGACGCCCGTAGGCTGCAAGTGCAGCCCAATAGAACGGGTGCGCCGTACCCGGGGTCGACAACATCCTCTGTGAGGCCTCGCGGGTTGCCGCCGCGACGGGCTGGCCCAAAAGCAAGGAGTGATAGAAATCGTCCGTGAATGCGCTGGTTTGAACCGAATCGACAGCCCAGCGGCTGGCGACAACGTGTGGCACGCCGGCACTCTGGAAAGCGTCGGCAACGCTGTCGAGTCCGCGCGACCCTCCGTCTCCCGAGTCGGTGCTGCACGCCGCAAGCACGGCCAATTCCAGTTTTCGCAAATCCAATCGGCGCACGCCGCTCGCGTCCAGAAGAACCGCACCGCCATTGGACTCGTCGTTGCCGTCGAGCATCAAGCCGCTGTGGTTGGAGTTCGTGGCAGCGTGTCCCGCAAAATGAAAAACCGCCGCCGCCGGCAGCGCGCTCGCAACCGCGCTGAACGTCGCTTCCGGGCTGTTCAGAACCCGCGCCGAATGAAAACGGCGGGCCGTTTCCTCCACTCCGGCGGCAACATTCGGAATGACAAACAGACCTGCATCCGCCGAAGAAGCCGCGCTGCCCACCAGCAAAGCGGGCACGTCGGCCGAAATCGCGCGGTCCGAATGCATCCGCTCTTCCGCGTAGGGACCGGGAGTGTGAACGATCGCCGTCCGTGTGATCAGATATCGGCCATTTGCGTCCATCAGCGCTTCGAATGGCAGTCTGGCCAGGAATCCTTCCGTCTCGATCGCCAGCATTCGCTTCGGGTCCAGTCGCTGCTCCACCGGGCCGATGAGCCGCGAATACAGAGCCTGGCTGTCCCGCCGGAGCGCGCTCATCTCGGAACTGGGATTGGAACATTCCGCATAAAACTCGGCGGACAAGTCCTGCAGTTCCTGATGCGAACCCGGAATCCACTTTGCGCTCACCCCCCGGTTGTCATAAACCCAGATGGCGAGCCCGTCGGGCAGCGCTCCGTAGGCGAGCACAGTCTGGTCGGAAAGCAGCGGAAGTCGCGCGGCCAGCGTTTGCGCCGCCCCGGGTATACTCGACCCACCCCGCCTGGGAACGCCGGCGCGCTGCGCCGCTCCCAGATACCACTCGAACACTTCAAGCGCTTCCTGTTCCCGCCCCTGCGCCAGTTCGGCTTCCGCCAGCCCCAGGTAGATCGGAGCCGCGTCCTTGCTCCAACTCATGCGGTCGCCCTCGGAGATCAGGGACGCCAGGTTCCTCTCAGCCAGGGGCAGCGCCACCCGGAACGCCTGCTCCGCCTCCGTTGCATGGTGACTGCGAAGCTGCACCTCGCCCAGCGCGGAATAAAAAACCTCGGCGAGATAGCGATTGGAAAGGGACAGTTGCTGGACCTGATCCTGTACCCGAGTCAAACGCGCCAGCGCTGCATCGACCGCATTTTGATGCGCCTCCATCTGCGCCGTCAGGATCTCGTCTTCGACACGGTCCGACCGGGTCGCTTCGGTCTGCGGAGCGAGGGCAATCAGCCGGACGGCTTCCGCGTACTCCTTCTCGGCCTCCGCGGACTGATGCGCCGCATTGGCAGCGTCGGCCATGCCCCGATGGGCCATGGCGCGCTGCGCCAGATCTGGGTCCGTATCGATCAGCGCCACCGCTTCCCGCCACATCGCCAACCGTAAATTGGGATGACCTGCACCCTCGGTAGTGTTCAGCACTTCGGTCAGTAAGTTGTACCCTTGCAGGGCAGGAAATTGCCCCCCCCAATAGCGTTCCAGCCCTCTATGGATGAGTTTCCAGCCGCCCGTCGCATCGCCGGCCGCAAATCTGTCCCCAGCGACAAATTGCAATGCCCGCAGATAGACCGTTCCGTACCCGCTCGCCTCGGCCAGGTTCATCGCATCTTGTGCCGCCTCTTGGTCCGCGCCAATATCCCCCAGCAGCGTGGAACAGACGCCATCTTCCAGCCCAAACTGAATCTGCAACCAGGAGTAGGAATATTTTCGCGACTCTTTCAGTCCCAGGGACGCTTCATGCAGGCATTCTCCGCTGCGCCGCTCCATCTGTTCCGCGGATGTCTGTGCATACTGCGCCCGCAGAGCGCCCGCCACGTTGCCGGACGCGAGAAATAACCGATGCGCCCGTCCCGCCTGTTCGCGGGAAACTTCATAGTCGCCCTTGTCATAGGCTTGTGCAGAGCGCGCGAGCGCGGCTACCGCTTGCGGAAAATGTGGGGCGGAGGAATCGTAGAGAACATCCGACAGCCAGCTATCGCCGTGCCGCTGGCGCGTCAGGTCCGCCAAAAAAAAAAGCGCCTGCGCGGCGCTCGCATCGGGCTTTGTTTCTGTCGCCATCCCGGCTTCGGGAAAAGCCTCCGGCAACCATAATCGGACCGCTCTGCCCAAGTAGTCTTCGACTCGCTGGTCGACTTCCGAAGGGGGGCTTGCTCCGCTCGCCAGGGCAACCAATTCCGCCGGCGTCAGCAGCGGCATCGCCTCGCTCTTGTGCTCATCCAACTTTTGCCGCAGCGCATTGGCATGGTCGCGCGCTTCCGGAGTCCATTGCGACGAGGGGTCGACCCGCAGGTAGTGGTCCCAGTCGTCCAGCGCCTGCTGATACAGAAACAAATGCTCCGCCACAATGGCGCGATTGAAAAGCGCCACCGGATTCTCGGGTTGCAACCCTAAAGCTTCGCTCAGGCGCTCGTATGCGGCGCCCACATCGTCCTGCTTGTCTTGCGACAGCGCCCGCTGGAAGTAAGCGGTGGCCAGATCGGTCAGGATGGCCGGCGATTGCGGCTCCAACTCCGTGGCATGCAGCAATGTGCGAACCGCCGCATCGTACCTGCCTTCCAGCATGTCCGCTTCCGCCTGCGCCTGCAACCACGAAGGGCTGGCGGACTGGGACTCCAGTTGGCTGGCAATCAGCGCTTCCGCGTTGAGCAGTTCTTTCGGACTATCCGTAAACGACCCCCCCGCTCCGCGCGATACGCGAATCGGGGCATAATCGGCGACCGCCCCCGCCATCCTCAGTTCCAACGTCCGTTTCTGGGTATAGGCCTGCGCCAGCAGTTTCTCGGCGGCCGCGGGTTGATGTCGGCGCACCTGCGCCTGATGAAGGGCGAACCACGATCCCGCGCAAACCACGGCAAAAAGTGGCGCCCCAACCATCGCCATCCGCGGGACGCTCAGCCACTTCCGCCACCACGGCCCAGACTCCCGATTCGCCGCCGCATGCGCTGTCCCCGCGATGCGCCTGGCCAGTCTTTCCTGCCACTCCGTGCCTGCGCTTTTAAGGGATGCGATCTCTTTTCTTTCTTCCGCGGTCGACTCGCGGTTCAGATCGCCAAGTTCGCTAACCGCTTCTCGCAGCAACCGGCCACAATGATCGCAGCGACTGGCGTGTTCGAGGCACTGCCGGGTCTCGTCGGGCGCGGTCAGTCCAACCGCAATCTCACGCCAGACCGTCGCCCCAGGACAATCGCTGCCAGGCGGCGCCGATGCCGCCGCCCACTGGTTGCTCAGTTCCCGGTCCATCACTGCTAACCGCTCGAATTGCTCGCGGCAGGCTGGACAGACGGCGAGATGAGGGTGCTGCTCGGCTGCGGCAAACGCCACTTCCGCGCGTTCCTCCGCACGACCGCGACATTCTTCTAACAGTCTTGCCAGTTCCCCGGGTCGGAGATGCGAATTGGGATCTTCTTTCAAACTTATGTCCCTTATCTAGTAAAACGATTTTTCCGCCTCCGAACCTTCACTTCCCGATGAGGAATTGAACTTATAATATGATTGCGAATCACCTGCGAGAGCCTCATAAGCATGCTTTCCACCCCTTCCGTGGTCAACCCGATCGAAGGGATGGACGCGATCTCGCGGGCAGTAAGTCCCTGCCGGTGGCGCAGCCAAAAAATTATCCGCTTTCTATCTTGATCCTTGCCTAGCGTAACCTGCCTCAAGACGGTTTCGATGTGATCCAACTGCATCCGCTGGTTGGCAATATCAAAGGCCTGGGTGGAGGCCGTTCTCTGGTCGAGTTGGATCGGTTCCAGAGTCGCTTCCGTTTGACTCGCGCCCCGCTTCGCGGCCAGTGCAGACTTGAAATGATCGCGAACGACATTGGCCGCGACCACCTTCAAGAATCCGTAAATGGAATCCTCGTGCCGCGGCCGAAATGATGCCAGCAAACGGTTGTTGTCCTCGCAGAGTTTCAGGTAGATTTCCTGGATCAGATCTTCCGGTTGCGTCTGCGGCGCATCTCCCCATTGCTGGGCGGTTCTGAGCACCGTCGCAGCAATCACTCCATGGAACCGGCCGATGAATTCCGCCCACGCCGTCTCGTCGTCCGAGTTGGCGCACGCCCTGATCAATTCCGTCGACGAGAACTCCGCGTATCGCGCCAAAGATTCACCCCAAGTCGCACATCTTACACCGGTTTTGCACTCTCGTCTTGTGAATGATTTGCAACTGTCCCGTGATCCAGAAACCCAAGTCACATCATCGCGCCTTGGCCGACTCCGGTCACAACCTGCCAGATCCTCGTGCCTTCCCGGTGTCAAGCCCCCATTTCTCCGATATCCAAGGTAAGTCATTGAAAAGACGACGAATAAAAAGTCTGGAACAATGTCCAAACTGCCCACTCGAAGTTGATATAATAGAACTAGAGGCAAAAAATCCAAAAAATTGCCGCCGTGTGATAACGAAGTGGCAGCATCTCTAAAAGAATTGACAACAGGCTAGCTGAGAGCTGCAGTTAAGTCCTTATTCCAGAATATTTTACGAATAAGCCCTTTAAAATCAAAGATCTGGCAGGAATTTTAGCATAACTTGTTGATTCTAAAAGACAGAATATTATTTTTTCGAAGCCAAGCACCAAACCCAGATCCACCCAAGCTTCTTCTGATAACTGATAACTGACAGCTGATCCTCACCCCAGCAACTTCGCCGCTTCCTTCGCGTAGTAAGTGAGAATCATGCTGGCTCCCGCGCGCCGTATGCAGAGGAGCGACTCCATCATCACCCGCTCCCGGTCAATCCACTGGTTCCGTGCCGCAGCCTCGATCATCGCGTATTCGCCCGAGACCTGATAAGCGGCCAAAGGCAGGTCGAAACGGTCCCGGGCGGCGGCAATCACGTCCAGATACGGCATGGCTGGCTTCACCATGATCATGTCCGCGCCTTCTTCGATGTCCAATTCGATCTCCCGCATCGCCTCGCGGACGTTCGCCGGGTCCATCTGATACGAACGCCGGTCCCCGAACTGCGGCGCCGAATCCGCCGCTTCGCGGAATGGCCCATAGAAGCCGGAAGAGAACTTCGCCGCGTACGACAGAATCGGCGTATTTTCGAAGCCAGCCTTATCCAGGGCCGCACGGATCGCACCCACCCGTCCATCCATCATGTCGGAAGGCGCGATGATATCCACTCCCGCGCGCGCCAGCGAAACCGACGTCCGCGCCAGCAACTCCAGGCTGGCGTCGTTGACGATCTCAAACTCGGCAGTCGCCGGCGGCGCCGCCGCCGCCGCTCCCAGCGATTGCGCCGTAGCCTTCACGATCCCGCAATGCCCATGCGACATGTACTCGCACAGGCAAACGTCGCCCATGATCACTACGTCGCGCACTTCGTTCTTGATCGCACGGGCCGCCCGCTGCACGATGCCATCCTCCGCCCATGCGCCCGTGGCGACTTCATCTTTCTTCTCCGGTAGCCCGAACAAGATGACCGACAACACGCCCAGCGCGCGCGTCTCCCGCACTTCCTTCACCGCCTCGTCGACTGAAAGGTTGAAGACGCCGGGCATGGAGCGCACTTCTTTCCGGATCCCGCTCCCGGGGCAAATGAACAGTGGATAGACCAGCGACTCGGGCGTAAGCCGGGTCTCGCGCACCAGGGTGCGCAGCGTTTCAGTGCGCCGCAAACGGCGCAAACGGTTCGCAGGGAATGCCATAACCCGCAATTCTAGCAGTTGGCTTGGCCACTGCGACCGGCTTGATCACCGCTCACCGTGACGTACATCACGTCGCCTTCGCCCCGGCCTTTTGGCGCCCACCTTACCTCAGTAACCTCAGGTAACCGGCTCGTGATCTAAACATCTGGTGTCGAACGGCATATGATTTCTTGTGGTGTATCGCAACCGCATCCCGGCGCTGGTCGGCGGAGTTGGCCTACTGCTGGCGTTCGCCCTGGCTCCCGTCGTATTTCCCGCTCCATTCTTTCGCGTGGCGATGGGAGACATCGTCCCGCTGCTGGTGCTTCTGGCGGCCTCGATCGTTTCCGCCCAAAATGCCATCGGCAGCCGTGGGCATGGCCGCTTGTTCTGGAGCCTGATGACCGCGGGCATGGCCATGTGGTGCTGTAACCAGTCCTTCTGGGTGTGGTTTGAAGTGATGCTGCGTAGGACGCTGCCCAACCCTTTCCTTGGGGATATGGTGTTGTTCCTGCACATTGTCCCCATCATGGCCGCCGTCGCCATCCGCCCCCATCGCGGAGAGGTGCGTGAAGGGATGTTGCCGAGCCGGCTCAATGTCATGATCCTGCTGGCTTGGTGGATCACGGTCTACGCCTTCTTCGTTTTTCCCGAAGAGTACATCGTCTTTGATCCGGTCTACACCCTGTCTTGGGATTTCTTGTATGTAGTCGAAGGACTCATGCTGATCGCGGTATCGGGGTCGGCATTCATCGGCAGTTCCGGATCGTGGCGCAAAATCTATCGCGGCATTTTTTTCGCCAGCGTTCTCTACTCCTTCGCTTCGGAAGCGCTGAATGCCGCCATCGCGCGCGGCGCCTACAAGACGGGCGGGATCTACGATCTCCCATTTCTCGCCTCGGCTCTCGCCTTTCTTGGGGTTGCTCTCGCCGGGCAGCGTTATCTTCACGGGATCGAAGCGATGCCTTCCAGCACCGTCGCCTGGCGCCGGGCCGCCTCGCTGCTGGCAAAATTGGCGCTGTTTTCTCTGCCCCTCCTGGGATATTGGGCGCTGTTCCTCAGCCACGAACCGCTTTACCTCCGCCACATCCGTTTTGTGGTGACGATGAGCGGCGTCGCGGTCCTGGCCTTTTTTGTTTTTCTCAAGCAACACTTGCTGGACCGAAAACTTCTGCAACTCCTTCAGCATTCGCGGGAGAGCTTTGACAATCTTCAACGCCTGCAGGGAAGAGTCATCCAGCAGGCCAAGCTGGCTTCGCTCGGAGAACTCGTCGCGCTCGCCGCCAGCGAGTTGGACCATCCTTTGTCGGCCATCCTGAGCAACTCGGAACGCATGGCGGCCAGCAGCAGCCTCAGCCGCGAGCAACTCGCCACCGCTCAGAAGATCGGCCAGCAGGCCCGCCGAACCCGCGAACTCGTCAACGATCTGCTGAGTTTCGCCCAGCAGACTCCCGGAGAAAAGATCCCGATCGAACTAAAGCCTCTGTTGCAGCGCGCGCTTCAAATGGAAGGCTTCAAACTGGAGAACAAGAAGATTAGCCTGACCGTGGAAAGCAGCGATGGTTTGCCTCGCGTCCTGGGCAACGCCAACCAACTCTTGCAGGCCTTCCTCCAGATCGTCGAAAATGCGGTGGATGCGCTGCAGGAAACCGGCAGCGGACGTTTGCACGTGTCTGTCTGGCTCGAAGCCGGCGAAGTGGTGATTCAGTTCGCCGATTCCGGCCCGGGCCTGCGCGATCCCGGGCGCGTCTTCGATCCTTTTTACACCACCAAACCCGTCGGCAAAGGCACCGGCCTCGGACTCAGCGCCGCCTATGGCGTGATCCAGGACCACAAGGGACAAATCGCCTGCTCCAATCGCCCGGAAGGCGGAGCGGTCTTTGAGATCCGCCTCCCTGCCCTCAAAGCCTCTGCCCCGCTCGCCGCCGCCGTCTACGTCTGAAGCGGCGGTCGAGGGATTCCCCGGCGCCGATTTCCTCCCTTTGCGTCCTACTGTTTCAGGGCAATCGTGTCCTGCTCGATCTGATCGAAGGTCGTGATGACGCGCGCGTTGGCTTCGTAGCTGCGCTGCGCCACGATGAGGTTCGAGAACTCGGTGGCGATGTCGACGTTCGACGCTTCGAGAGACCCGCCGGTAATGCTGCCCAGGCCGCCGCTGGTCGGCGCCCCGATCGTGGGCTGGCCCGAGGCGAGAGTCGTCGAATAGGTGTTGTCCCCGTTGCGCGACAGGCCTTGCTCGTCGGCGAAACTGGCGAGCGCGATCTGTCCCAGGGTCGCCGTCGTTCCATTGCTGAACGACCCGGTAATGGTGCCATCGGAACCGATACTGAAACTCTGCAAGGTGCCGCTGGCGGTGCCGTCCTGTTCAATGGACGCGGTGCTGTTCGCGGCCGCCAGTTGGGTGATCACCGGAGTCGTCCCATTGAGCACATTCCAGTTAAAGGTCTGGTTGCTGGCTCCGTCGGCGAATCCGGAGATGCTGGCCGTAATATCAGTCGGCGGCGTCGCTGCGGCTCCAGTACCCTGCGTGTCCGAGATCAGATTCCCATTCCCGTCGAACGTCAACGTGCCCGTTTGCAGGATTCCGGTCTGCGGAGTCGACACCGGAGGCGTCCCTGAAACCGTTGGACTGAGGTCGGCGGACGGAATGGAAAGCTGGTAGCTCCACGTGTTGACGCCCGTGTTCGTGTACGTCACCGTGAGTTGGTGAGGGGCGCCGAGGGAATCGTAGATGGTGGCCGTGGTGGAATAGGTCGAGCCCACGCCCCCGGTGGCATTGAGGTTGGTGGTCATCTGTAGGTTGGCGGTGGCGGTGGCGGGACTGCTGGTTCCGGCTCCGAGTTCGAGCGTGCTCAGTCCCGCGCTGGTGTTGACGACGCCATTGGTGGCGGGATATCCCATCACCGTTTGACCGCCGGCGGTTTCGAGCAGGTTGTTGGTGCCGATTTCGAAATTGCCGGCGCGGGTGTAACTCTGCACACCGTTCTCCTCGACCACGAAGAAGCCATTGCCATTGATGGCCACATCGGTGTCGACGCCGGTGGCCGACACGTCGCCCTGCGTAAAGTCGGAAGTTTGCGAGCTGACCTGCACGCCCGCGCCCTGCTGAATGGGATCGCCCGCGCCGTCGGTCCCGAGATTTTGATAGAACAGATCGGCGAATTCGATCTGCTGGTCTTTGAATCCCGGCGTATCGACGTTCGCGAGATTTGAGGCGATCACTTGATGACGGTAGGCGCTGCGGTCGAGCACGCGCTCCAGCCCGCGCATCAGCGGGGTTTCGATCATGGACATGGTTGCTCCTTGGAGTGGCGAGGGTCGGCCGGGCGAGGGTCGCCGGCGGCCGCAAGCTGGTTCCGGTAGTTGCCCCGCGGCGGCAGGCCAAACTCGCGGACTTTGTTGCGCACCGTGCGCAGGCTTACCCCCAGCAACTCGGCCGCGCGCGCCCGGTTGCCGCCGGTCGCGTCGAGCGTCATGGCAAAAAGCTGGCGCTCCATTTCGCCGAGCGAGAGGCCGGGCTTCCAATCCCCGGGTTTCCAGTCAGGCGTCGGCGGGGAGAGCGGGGACAAGCTGCTTCCCGACGGGTTCTTCGCGTTCAGGCTCTTGCCATGATCGAGCGCTTCCACGCCGATCTCGCCGCCGCGCGACAATGCCACCGCCCGCCGCACGAAGTTCCCCAATTCGCGCACGTTGCCCGGCCAGGCGTTCGTTTCGAGACGAGCCACCAGTTCTTGCGAGAAGCGCGGACTCGTTCCCGGCGCGGCATAGAGCCGGGCGAAATGCTCGGCCAGTTCCCGAACGTCGCCCGGGCGCTCGCGCAGCGGCGGCAGCGACAATGGAATCACATTCAGTCGATAGTAAAGGTCGGCGCGGAATCGGCCCTCGGCGACCGCGGCTTCAAGCGGACGGTTGGTGGTGGCAATCACTCGGATATCGACGCGTACCGTCTGGTTCGATCCCAAGCGGTCGAACTCGCGCTCCTGCAGCGCGCGCAGCAACTTGGGTTGCAGCGCCAGCGGCATCTCGCCCACTTCATCGAGCAGCAGAGTGCCGCCGTTCGCCGTCTCGAACTTTCCCGGACGCGCGCCGACCGCCCCGGTGAACGCGCCGCGGGCATGCCCGAACAATTCGCTTTCCAGCAGGGTTTCGGGAAACGCGGTGCAGTTCAGCGCCACAAACGGCCCCGGCTGGCGGCGGCTGAGGCGGTGAATGAGGCGCGCCATCAACTCTTTGCCCGTGCCGCTTTCGGCTTCGATCAGAACATCGGCGTCGGTCGCGGCCGCCTGCCGCGCGCGCTCGAGCGCCCGCTCCCATGCGGGAGAAGTTCCGATGAGGGTCTCCGTGTCTTTGCCAAACTCTTTGCTGGAACGCTCGGCCCGGCGCAACACCTGCTCCACGGCCAGCTCCAGTTTCTCGAAGCACACCGGCTTCACCAGATAATCGCAGGCGCCGTTGCGCATGGCTTCGACCGCGTCGGGCACGCAGCCATAAGCGGTCAGCAGAATCACCGCCGTGCGCGCCGACGAAGTTTGCACCTCGCGCATCAACTCGAAGCCGTCCCGGCCCGGCATGCGCACGTCGGTGATGACCAGCGAATGCTGTCCGGCGCGAAATTTGTCCAGCGCTTCCGTGCCGTTCACGGCAACGTCGACCAGCCAGCCGCGGCGCTGGAAGCGCGTCTCCAGGGCGGCGCGCATCCCGGCATCGTCGTCGGCGATGAGCAGCCGCTTCATTGCCCGCCTCCCGCAGGCTCGGCATGGTCCACGACATTTCCAGACGAGAGTTTCGCCGCGCGCTCGGCCGCCGTCCCATCGCCCGGCAGCCGCAGCCGGAACGTGGCTCCATGACCGGGACGGCTCTCGGCCGTGATCGATCCCCCGTGCTGTTCGAGAATGCGGCGGCAGACGGCCAGCCCGAGTCCGCTGCTGCCGGGCCGCGTGCTGAAGCCCGCCTCAAAAATGCGGGGCAGATCGTCCGGCACAATCCCCGGCCCGGTATCCCGCACCTCGATCTCGACGCCTGCTTTACTGTGATCGCTGCCGCCGCCCGCGCTGCCCCGAATCGACAGCCATCCCCCGCCCGGCATGAAACGGAACGCATTCAGCGCGAGGTTGAGCAATACCTGCTCCAACCGGTGCCGGTCCGCCGGAATGACGACGCCAGTGAGCCCGTTGACGATCTGCATTTCCACCCGCGCCTGCTTGGCCAGCGGCAGCAAGAAATCGTACGCCCAGTCGAGCAACTGGCCCATGTCGCTGGGCGCGAACTCGGGTTCCGGCGTGTTGTGCAGGTGCAGCACGTTGTTGACGGTGGCCGATAGCGTGCGCAGGCCGGCTTGCACATGTTCGATCCAGCGCCGGCTTTCCCCTTCCAGATTCGCTTCGGCCAGCAACCCCGCAAACAGTTCCAGGCTGCCCAGCGGGTTGCGGATCTCATGCGCCAGCAGCGCCGACATCTCCACCAGCGCCTGCTGCCGCCGCAGATGCTCGCGATCCTGTTCCAGCTTCTTCGCCTCGCTGACATCGCGCACAATAAAAACCGAGGTGGCATGGGCCTCGTTTCGTTCCAGCCAGGCGTGGCGGATCGCGACCCAGAAGGGCCGGGCCGCGGGGGAACCGGCCAATGACCATTCGCACTCTTCGCCCGTCCCTCGCGCCCGGTCGAGCGCGGCGGAGAGCCCGGCCGGCAAGCTGTCCACCGACTCGAAGCTGCCCCCCGCCAGCCGCGCCGCTTCCGGGTTGACAATCGCAATCCGGGAGCCGCCTTCCACCACTAGCACCCCGCAGGGCAGGCCCTCCAGAATGCGGCGCAGACGTTCGCGGATGCGGTGATTTTCCTCGAGGCTCTTCGCCAGGTCGCGGTTGGTGACTTCGAGTTCCTTACGAAGATGCGCCACCTGGCCTTGCAGTTGTCCATAGGTGCGCTCCAGCGAACCCGCCGCCTCCGTGAAAGAAGCAAAGGCACGGGCCAGAGGATGCTCCGGGTCGCGGGCAAGGTCGCGGGGTGCGGGAAAATTGGCGGACATAAAGATCCTTCTGCAACAGCATTGCCAGCCCGGCATAAATTGCCTTAGAACATGCTCATGCCGTGCACATACGAAGACGACCAAGAGCGTGCGTAAGCCGGTTACCAAACCTAGAGACGCGGCTTGCCGCGTCTCCGGAAGCGGGGGCGAGACGGGAAGAGGCGCTTCACCCCGAAGTGCGCGGGCTCGAGTCCGTAAGCAAAAGGTGTTCGGGGCGAATCACCGCCTGGTTTTCGCAGAGGATCAAGGCGCGTTCGATCACGTTTTGCAGCTCCCGTATATTGCCCACCCAGGGATAGCTCTTGAGCAAGTTCAAGGCGGCAAGCGACACCTGCGGCGCAGGCGAGGGCGCGGCAAATTTTTCAAGGAAGTGCGTGGCCAGTTGAATGATGTCTTCGATTCGGTCGCGCAAAGGTGGGATATCGATGGGAAAACCGCAGAGCCGATAATACAAATCTTCGCGGAACTTCCCCTCGCGGACCAGCGACAACAGATGCGCGTTCGTGGCCGAAACGACGCGCGCATCGACGCGCACCACTTCCGCGCTGCCCAGGCGCTGCAGCTCTTTCTGCTCCAGAAAGCGGAGCAGCTTGGGCTGCAGGCTCAAAGGCATTTCGCCAATTTCGTCGAGAAAAAGCGTGCCGCCTTGCGCTGCCTGAATTCTTCCCGCATACGACTGCATGGCTCCCGTGAAGGCGCCTCGGGCGTATCCAAAGAGTTCGGCTTCCAGCATGGTCTCGGGAATGGCAGCACAGTTGACGACTGCAAACGCGCGACTGGCGCGCGGGCTCAAGTGATGAATCGCGCGCGCGACAACTTCCTTGCCACAACCGGTCGGCCCGGTGATCAGGACAGCTGTGTTGCGCGAAGCCAGCAGCCGCGTCAGACGATACACTGGCTGCATAACACGTGAGTTCCCGATCATTCCCGGCAGGGGAGCGACGAAAGTAGACGCCGTGTCGGAGAAAAGCTGGTTCGAAAGAAACCTGTCACCGCCGGCGTCAACTTTCTTTCCGCCTTTTTCCCTGAGCTTGTCAGCGTCATCGCATTGCGCCAGACCCATTTCTGGCTTGTCGTCTTCGATCTCGATGGTGGCGCCGGCATCGCGCTCCGGATCCAGCAGCACCACTTCGATTCCAGGGAAGCGCTGCCGCACCGTGTCACTTAGTTCCTCCGCGTCCAGATCGGGCAGCCGGCGATCCAGAAAAAGCACCTGCCAGAAACCGCTTTCCAAATGGACCAGCGCCTCGGCCCCTCCCGTCGCCTGTTCGAAGTGGCGGACGGGGGAACGGAGACTTTCGAGGATACGTTGGCGCACCACCGGGCTGGGACTGGCCACCAGAATGTGGTTCGCATAGTCAGCACGGATGTTAGGAGGAATGTTGGAAGGCGTGCTAGGCGGGATCGGGAAGCTCGTCATACCCCGATTGAAAACCGACTCGCTTAGAACGAGATTAGAAGAAGATTAGAAAACTCTATCGGAAGGAAACCATCGTGTAGTCGGCCCGGCAAATTTTGCTTTACAACCGGAAGCATTTAGTCCCCGGCAATTCCTGCCGCGTCAATCCCAGCCCGCTTCATTCGACAATGGCCAGCACGTCGCCGGGATTCACCGCCGCGCCCGGAGTCGCCATGATTTTTTTCACGACGCCCTTTTTTGGCGACTTGATTTCATTCTGCATCTTCATGGCTTCGACGACGACGATGCCCTGCCCGGCTTCCACCTCGGAATTCTCCGCGACTAACAAACGCACCACGCGGCCCGGCATCGGCGCCAGAATTTTCTTCGGTCCCTTTTCGTCGCTGCCCGCCTTCTGGCGCGAGCGCAGCGAGCGCGGATCTCTCAGTTCCACCGCGAAACGCGTGCTGCCCACCCACATGTGCAGATCGGTCGCAGTCTGCTCGCGCTTGATCTCGTAGGCGTGCCCATCCACCAGCAGCGACAACACGTCGCGTCGCGGCAGGACCGCATCGATATGCACCACTTGCCCGTCCAGTCGGCACTCCCATCCCTCCGCGGCTTTTTCCAACTCGAGCCGGTGTGGCTTGCCGCTAGTTTCCCCGCCTGCTCCACCGCCCGCTTCTCCGCTAACGACAATTTCATACACCATAAGAATCAGCGCAGCGCTTCCGCGCGTCCCTTCTGCTTCCAGTTGGATGGCACCGGGCCCGCTTCCCCTGCGCTCCCATTCTTGCTGCCAGGTGCCGACGGCTCCAGCACGGCAAACATGCCGGAGGCAATCGCCGCGATTCTTTCCAGCTTTGTCGACTGCGAATCCCGTGCCGCCGATGCCCCCGCCGGCGCAGCTTTTGCGAGCAGGCGATCCAGGTATCCGGTGTCGAGTTTTCCCGCCCGGAAATCATCGTCGCGCAAAATTCGCCGGAACAGCGAAATGTTGGTCTTGATGCCGGCCACAAAATATTCGTAGAGCGCCCGGTCCAGTCGCATGATGGCCTGCTGCCGGTCGGTCCCGTAGCCGATCAGTTTCGCCAGCAGTGGATCGTAATCCATGGGAACGTTCCAGCCTTCGTACATCCCGCTGTCCCGCCGGATTCCCGGCCCCGCCGGCTGCAGCAGCACCGTGATCTTGCCCGGGCTGGGAAAATAATTGTTATCGGGATCTTCCGCATAAATGCGGCACTCGATCGCGTGCCCGCGAATCTGCACGTCGGACTGCGCGAACGGCAACTTCTCGCCCGCCGCGATGCGTAACTGCAAATGCACCAGATCGAGCCCCGTAGTCAACTCCGTCACCGGATGCTCCACCTGCAGGCGCGTGTTCATTTCCAGGAAGTAAAAGTTCTTTTGCTCATCGACCAGGAATTCAATCGTGCCGGCATTGGTGTAACTGGCCGCTTGCGCCACTCTCACCGCAACCTCGCCCATGCGGCGGCGCATATCGGGATCCACAATCGGCGAAGGCGCTTCCTCCAGTACTTTTTGATGACGCCGCTGGATCGAACACTCGCGCTCGCCCAGCCATACCGTGTTGCCGTGCTCATCCGCCAGCACCTGCATTTCGATATGCCGGGGATTCACGATCGCTTTTTCGATATAGACTTCGCTGTCGCCAAAAGACCGCTGCGCCTCGCTCTGCGCCGATTCCAGCGCCGAACGCAGCTCCTGGCGAGTATGCACCAGGCGCATCCCTTTCCCGCCGCCGCCCGCCGCCGCTTTCAGCATCACCGGATAGCCAATGCGCTCGGCTACCTGTTCGCCCTCTTCGGCGGAGGCAAGTCCGCGCGAGGTTCCGGGAACGAACGGCACACCGGCTTTTTCCATCTCCCGCCGGGCGCTGGTCTTCGAGCCCATCAGATTCATGGAGTGCGGCGAGGGCCCTATAAACTTCACCCCCGCATCGGCGCACGCTTGCGCGAACTTCGCGTTTTCCGAGAGAAAGCCGTAGCCCGGATGAATGGCCTCGGCGCCCGAGCGCTTCGCTACGTCGAGGATCTTGTCCATCCGCAGGTAAGACTCGGCTGCCGGGGCCGGGCCAATCGGATACGCTTCATCGGACTTGCGGACATGCAGCGCGGCCCGGTCGACGTCGGAATAGACGACGACGGTCGCGATACCCATTTCGCGGCACGCGCGTATGATGCGCACCGCGATCTCTCCACGATTGGCGATCAGAATCTTCTTGAACATTCTCGAGCAGGATACATCGTACCGCTCTGATTCTAGCCGTCAGAGGGCGAGATTGCAGGTGTCAAATCACGGCATGTGGTGACATTACGCACAAAAGTCCGTCAGAGTCTTTCGAGCCCAAAAACAGCTATAGCCAGCTTCTCAGCGGCGTAACTCCACTGAGTCACTGGCTACTAGCTAGCAACTCCTAGGTATTCGCTACTGTTTCTGATCCATCACGATGCCGCCCGCGCCCGGCTGCTTTTCCGCCTTGGCTTTCTTGGTGGCCATGGTTTTGTCGACCCACTCGTCGGCCGTCTTCAAATCGGCCGCGCGCGCCTCCAGATCCCCGCACTGGATATCGGCGTGTTCCCGGTACATCAGGTTCATGTAGGCCATGGCGTCGTCATAGTCGGGACGAAGCTGGAGCGCTTTATTCAGGTTATCGATGCCTTCCTGAACGTTGGCGGTATTCTTCTCCTTGACTATGGCACAGACCTTCTTGTCCTTCGCGGGCAGGGAGTCCTCGGGTTTCATGCCTAGTTTGGCGCGTTCTTCCTGACGCGGCACATAGGTCTGGGTCCAGTCGATCACCGCCACCGAGTAATACGGCTCGGGATCGTTCGGATCGACCTCGGAAGCCTTTTTGTAAAACTCCTTCGCCAAGTCGAATTTTTTCATCTGCAGATACAGGTAAGCGATGCCCTTAATGCTGTTGATGTTCTTGGGATCTTTCTGGAGCACTTGCTTGTACTGGTCGATCGCTTGCTCGCCGTAGTGGTTGTTCTCGGGAGTATCGGCGCCCGGAATATACTGCTGCGCATAAGCCGTGGCCAGATAGAGCCGGGCATTGAGCAACGTCGGGTCCAGGGCGACCGCTTGCTGAAAGTGGTCGATCGCCTGTTCGAACTTGGAGTTCTTGTAAGCCTGCACACCTTTGTTGAGGTGGTCGCGCGCCTGCAGTTTGGCGCATCCGGTGCTCGAGAGCATCACCAGCGCGGCGGCGAATACCACCAGGAGTTTTTGCGTAGTTTTCATTGCTTTATGAATCTCCTTGCTGCGGAGTAAAAGAACTGAGAGGGAGCTCCGGGCGTCCCCGCCCGGCCGCCAATTTGCTGGACGGGCAAGACGCCCGTCGCTCCACCGTTAGACCGAAGGCCGATTCTACCCGCCCGCTTCGATCTTGGCTGTGATCAAGCCCACCTTGTCGACGCCGGCCGAATGCGCGATATCGATCACGCTGGCCACGTCGGCAAACGGCACGTTGTCGTCGCCCTTCACGAACATGACCTTTTCGGCGCGCGTCTTGAAAATATCTTCCAACCGGCCCTGCAGCGTTTCCCAGGTGGCTTCGTCCTGATTGATCTTCAGTCCCGGAGGATTCCCCGCGCCGTGGTCGATCAACTGCACGACGATCGTGCGATCCGTCGGAGGCGGCGTCTTCTGATTCGGTGGCGGAGGCTGCGGCACCAACGCCTCCAAACCTTTCGGCGTCAGCGGCGTGATCACCATGAAAATGATCAGCAGCACCAGCAGCACGTCAATCAGCGGCGTGACGTTCATGTTCGCGCTTTGGCCCCCTTTGGGGCCGACTGCCATACTCATACTCGATCTCCTGTATTGCTACTGCTGTATTGCTACTGCTGTATTGCGCTACCCTGCTATTGCCCGCCCGTTGGCGCGGCGGCGGCTGGCGGCGGCGCAAACGATCCGGATTTTTTTTGCTCGGTCAAAAGTCCCAACTGGTCGACACCGGCGGCGCGAACATCGTCCACCACTACCACCACCCAGCCGAACTTCGCCCGCGCGTCGGCCTTGAGAAAGACGGTTTTGTCGGTGCGGTTCGCCAGCTTATCCTTGATTTTCTGCGTCAGATCGTCCGGATTGATAGGATCGGTCCCGAAGAAAACCTTGTTGTCGCGAGTGATCGCTACCTGCAGCGCGTCTTCCTTGTCGGCGTCGTGCATATCGATCGGACTGTTGACTTGGGCCATGTCCACTTGTTTGCCGTGTTGCAACATCGGCGTGACCACCATGAAAATGATGAGCAGCACCAACATCACGTCCACCATCGGTGTGACGTTAATGTCGGAACTGACGTTCGCCCCTTCGTTCCGCTTTGCTAATGCCATGGAATTCCGTCTCCTGCCTTGCCCGTACCTGGCTACCCCTCCCGAAATTTGCTATAGGGAGTGCCGGGCGTCCCCGCCCGGCCCCTATCAGCAACTCATGGGTAGCAACCAGCCAGTAGGTCCGAAGCCGAAGGTCCAAGTCCTGAGACCTGGCACCTAAGACCCGAGACCTGCTCTTACGACCGCCGCATGCTCCGGCGCTTCAGGAAGTAATCGATCAGTTCGCTCGACGAGTTGTCCATCTCTACATCGAACGCTTCCACGCGACCGGTCAAGTAGTTGAACATCATGACGGCCGGAATCGCCACGAACAGGCCGACTGCGGTGGTCACGAGCGCTTCGGAAATGCCGCCCGCCACTGCTGCCAGGCCGGTTGCCTTTTCCTTGGCAATGCCGTTGAACGCGTTCAGAATGCCGACCACCGTTCCGAACAGTCCCACGAAGGGAGCCGTCGAACCGATCGTCGCCAGACCGCCCAGGCCACGCTTCAGTTCCGCGTGCACGATGGCTTCGGTGCGCTCTAACGCGCGCTTCGAAGCTTCAATCGTCTCGCCCGGAATCTCGCCCGGGCTGTCCTGATGCGCCTTGAATTCCATCAAGCCCGCCGTGACTACCTTCGCCAGGTGGCTTTTCTTGTTGCGCTCGGCGACTTTAATCGCTTCGTCAATCTTGCCTTCGCGCAGCGCGCCAGCCACAGCCGGAGCGAACGAGCGGGACTGATTGCGGGCGGCGTTAAAAGCCATCCAGCGGTCGATCATCACGCCGATCGACCACCCCGACATGATGAACAGAATGATAACCACGACTTTCGCTAGAATGCCCATCTGCTTCCAGAGCGAAATCGGGTCCCAACCGACCGAGCCCTCGTCAAAGAGCCAGGCGGCGAAAAGGTGAAAATTACAGAGCGCGACTGCTGCCAGGTTCACTACCATGAGTTGCTTCTCCTCCTCAGAACTGTTTAGAACTCTTTACCAACTGCTTCTTGAAAATCCTGCCGAGACGGAGCTTGCTCCGTTTCAGTCTGTGGCAAAAGACGCGCGCTAGCCGCGTCTCTGCGGAAAAACCGAAGTCCCGACCCCCCTCGCCAAGCGAGAATCAGACCTCTTCCGCAGCCGCACAATCAGAATCGTTTGATGCAAGAAATCGATCATAGGCGGAACTGCCCGCAGTGCCCTGAGCACCATCTCTCCCCGTCTGCGGAAACTCACGTAGGACGGGGATGGCTTGAAACCGCCGAAAAGCCCGGAGGATCTAGCCTCCGGACAAGCTAAAGTTCACCACCACCTGCGTCTCCACCGCCACCGGCTCGCCATTGAGCAGGTAGGGCTTGTAACGCCACTGCTTCACGGCCTCAATCGCCGCCGGCGCCAGCATCGGGTGCCCGCTGATCAACTGCAGGTTCTGGATCGTGCCGTCCTTGCTGATTTCCGCCTGTAGCACAACCTGGCCCTGAATTCGGGCCTGCTTTGCCAGTTGCGGATAGTTGGGCTGAACCTTGCGGATCAAAAGGCCGGTCGACACACCCGACGACACGCGCACGCGTTGCGGGGTCGCGACTTTGGGAACGGCCACCGGCGTCGAACTAATAATGCCGCCGATCACGCCGCCCGCCGACCCTCCCGGCACGCCTCCCGGAACACCGCCCGGGACGCCGCCGCCCAGATCCGGCGGTGCTTCCTCTTCCTTGATCATCTGAATCTTGTCTGGAATCTTGGTTGGCGTCCGCAGTTGGCCGTTGTTGATCTCGCTCTGTATTTTCACCACTTTAACCGGAGCCGCCGCCGGTGGCGGAGGTGGCGGGGGTGGCGGAGGCGGCGCTACCAGAAAGGTCATAAGGTTCCCCTTAGGCAGCGCATCGGTATAGATCAGAGGGATCAGAATCAGAATCCCGATGAGGCCGACCTGTAGCGCGAACGACAAAATCGTGGTGCTCAACCGCCGTTTGGCCTTGAATCTGTTCCCTGACTCAATGAGACTGTCTTCAAACATAGGCTTCTCCTACCAGACCGTACGAGAGATTAGACACCGGCCACATCCTCTTTGCTCCCGCCAGCCGATCTGCCAACCCTGCCTCTCTGGGCAGTGAAGATTCTACGCCAAAAACCGGGTCTTAGACCTTGGCTTTTTCCTTCGGCTGCGTCCCGCCGTTGCCCGATCGCAGCGGCATGGCAATCGGCGTCTTGCCCTTCTCGCCCCGCCATTCCTGGTACGCCACCAGAATCGGAGCCGCAATCGCAATCGAAGAATACGTCCCGATCAGAATGCCGACCACCAACGCAAAGCTGAAACCGCGCAGCACCTCGCCGCCAAAAAGAAACAGAGCAAGCACGGTAAGGAAAGTCAGGCCTGCTGTCAAGATCGTTCTGCTTAAAGTTTGATTAATACTTTTGTTGACAATGTCCGCCAACCGGTCCCGCCGCAGCAGTTTGATGTTTTCCCGTATGCGGTCAAAGACCACGATGGTGTCGTTATTCGAATATCCGATCAGCGTCAGGATCGCCGCAATCACTGTCAGCGAAATCTCCCAGTTCAGCAGAGAGAACGCGCCCACCGTAATCAGCGTGTCGTGGAATACCGTCAAAACCGCGGCCACTCCGTAGATCCATTCAAAGCGGAAGCCCAGGTAGATCAGCATTCCGCCCAGCGAATACAGTGTCGCCAGGATCGCCTGCTTGCGCAGTTGTTGTCCCACCTGCGGCCCCACGATCTCGACATTGCGGATGCCAAAGTCCGAGACAAAAAAATTATCCGACAGCGAGGTAACCACGGCGGGATCGGCCGCCGTCTTCAGTTCCTCGATCGACCCCAGCACGCCGCCTTTCGTCTTGTCGCGATAGTCGACAATGGCCTGCGCGATGGCCGTGTAGCGCGGGTTGGCCTCAGTGCCGGAACCGAGCTGCAGCGGATCCTTCTCCAATAGATAATTTTTAATGGCCAGTGAGCTGGTGTTGTTGAGATCCTGCTTGCCCGCCACCGCGTTGCTTTCGAGCGCCTGTTTGATCTGGTCCTTGCCCTTGCTCAAGTCCTGCTCGCTGGTCTCCTGAATGTCGAGCCCGATCAGCACTTCGTTGTTTCCCGGCGCTCCATACCGCTGCACGCGCGCGTTCTTCAGCCCGGCGCGTTCGATTTCGTTATGGATCGCGGACGGATCGGGGGTATGCGCGTACTTCACATACACGAGCGTGCCCCCGCGGAAGTCGACGCCCAGCGGGATGCCGTGCCAAAACGCCATGGATAGCAGTCCGGCCACGCTGAAGATCAGCGAGAAGGTGAGGAAGTACCACTTCTTCCCAAGAAAATCGATGTTTGTATTTCTAAAGAATTCCATTAAAACCCCAAGTTTCAAGGTTTCAAGGTTTCAGGGTTTCAAGGTTGTAAGGGCTACAGATCGCACTCACTTTGAAACCTTGAAACTTTGAAACCTTGAAACCTTCTAAATGCTCAACGCTTCACCACGCTGTTTCCGAGACAGCACCCAATCGAAAATCACCCGCGACACAAACACCGCTGTAAACAAGTTTGCCAGCAAACCAAAAACCAGCGTCGTGGCGAAACCCTTGACCGGCCCGGTTCCAAAAATAAACAGAATCGCCGCCGACACAATCGTCGTGACGTGCGTATCGACGATCGTGATCCAGGCGTGACTGAAGCCCTGCTCCACCGCCGACGGCGGCGTCTTCCCGTTCCTTAGTTCTTCCCGGATGCGCTCAAAAATCAGCACGTTCGAATCCACGCCCATGCCAACCGTCAGAATGACGCCGGCAATCCCCGGCAGCGTCAGCACCGCGCCAAAGTAACCCATGAACCCCAGCAGAATAATCAGGTTCAGGATCAGCGCGATGTCGGCATTCACGCCCGCCCACCGGTAATAAATCAACATAAAGATGAGGACGGCCAGCATGCCGTAGACCGCCGCCTGCACTCCGGAGCGAATCGAATCCGCGCCCAGCGACGGCCCCACCGTCCGCTCTTCCAGATACTTGATTCCCGCCGGCAAAGCGCCCGAGCGCAGCGTCATCGAAAGATCCTGCGTCTCTTGCGGCGTAAACCGGCCGCTGATGACGCCGTTCTCGCCGATCGTGTCCTTGATCACCGCAACTTCCTGCACCTTATTATCGAGCACCACCGCCAGCGAGTCGCCGACGTGCGCGGAAGTGAAGGCGCGGAATTTCCGCCCACCCTCGCTGGTCAGAATGAAGCGTACATCCGCTTGCCCATTTTCGTCGGTGCCCGGTTCCGCCGTCCGAAGATCGCGCCCGGTGACCGCCGAGGCGCGCGTGATGATGTACCACGATTCGCCGCTTTCCGTATCGCGCTTCGATCCGATGCTCTTGCCCGGCATCAAAATCGCGTCCGGAGGCAGCACGCCGCCATGCGCCTGTAACGCCGCCTGCTCGCTCGAGTACGACGTCTGTCCATCCAGCGATTGCTTGATTTCCAGCATCGCCGTGGATTGCATGATTTCCTTCACCCGCGCCGGATCATCCACGCCCGGAAGTTGCACCAGAATCTGATACTGCCCCAGTCCATGCTCCTGAATTACCGGTTCGCTCACGCCCAATTGGTCAATGCGATTGCGGATCGTCTCGATGGCTTGCGAGACGGCGCGATTTTTCAAATCCGAGAGGCTTTGCGCCTTCATCGCCACCGTCCACGAATTCTCCGCACCCGACGTGGCGCCGTACTCCGGCAGTCGGTCGGAAACAATGCTCTTGAAATCGCTGGTCTGGTCGGGAGTAATGCCCTTCACCACGATCGCTTCCGGATGATTGATCGGATCGGGCTTGGCGATCTCGGCGTAATTGATCTTGCGCGTCCGCATGTCTTCCTTGAGCCGCGCAATCGCGTTGTCGGAATCCACATTGACTGCGTCGTTCACCTGCACCTGCAGGATCAAGTGCGTTCCGCCGCGCAGATCGAGCCCCAAATGAATGCGGTCGGCAATCGACGCCAGAATGCCCTTGCCCGACCACTCCTTCGGAATGCCGAAAATCCCCGCCAGAAACACCAGCAGGATGCCGACGATCGCCACTAACTTCCAGCCAAGATTCTTATTCATGAAAATCCAGTCGTTTGTCGCTGGTCGTCAGTCGTTAGCCAAAACCACGGCGGTCAAAATCCCGGCCGCTCCGCGAGCGGCCAACGACGAGCGACCAACGACTAAGATTTCGTTCCTTCCTCCGCCGTCGTCACCGTAACCACCGATGCGCGGCTGACTTCAAGCTTCAAATTGTCCGGCGGCACCCGCAAAACCACCGCATCGTCCTTGAGGCTGATGATCGTCCCGCGCAAGCCCCCGCTGGTCACGATCTTGTCCCCGTTCTTCAATTCGCCCAGCATCGCCTGCCACTTCTTCTGTTTGCGCTGCTGCGGCAGAATCAGCAAAAAGTAAAAAATCGCGAAAATAAACAGCAACGGCGCCAGTTGGAGCAGGCCGATCCCACCGGATGTCTGCAACCACAACGCCAATGCGCCGCGCCCGCCCGTTAAAATGATTTCCACCGCCAAGTTCATCCTCTGCAATGAATTACAAACCCAAACCGCAGCCGCCCAGGAAAGCCTTTTCAGGCCCGACGGACGGGAATCGGCACAACTTTGCTTCTTTCGCCGCCGTACCTTCTCCGCTTATTCTGCGCGCAATTGCGGGGATTGTCTTCTTCTAGGACCGGAGATCTTCAGCCTGCAGGCCAGAACCGGCAATGCCGCATCCCATTTTCCGATCGGGATGGCACAGAAAGAAACGGACCTTATCCCTAAGCTCAATAGAATGCCGGACTGCTAGCAAGGTGTCAAGGTCGATACGCCGAAATTGTCGGCGCTCCAGGAGAAAGAACCGTGAGAAAGGACCGTGAGTGGGATTCCACAACCGCCGACTGCATTGGCATTTGACTTTCATTCGTAGCGCCACAGCGTTGCATTGAAAAAATCCCTGCACCAACTCAAAAAAAGTGGCCCCTTGCGGGGCCAGTCTTTTCAAAGAGGTTAAAGGGCGGGAATCAGAGGAAACTCATTTTGGCGCCGATCCGGGGAGTGGAGCGGACGGGGTGAAGTGGCGTAAACATCGAGAGTGAAGTTGTTCCAACGTTGAACCTCTTTAGTACAACGAGAATAAGCATTTGCCGAACCAAAGCCGATGCCGCCGCCAACGTGAAGATGCCATTTCTGGAACCTATTCAAAATCAAGATGTTAGGGTGAATCCCCTAGGGAAGCAGCTCCGCCCCAGATCACGAGCCAATGTGATCTCAGATGCACAATGCTGCACTTTCGCAGAAGTTCCGAGCAGAAGGCAGAGGCTCGAAGTCGCGTGCTAGCGGGCCTACGCCCCGCTTGGACAGCGCCACCTCGACCCCGCGCAAAAAGTAAAGCCCCCTCGAAAGGGGGCTCTGGATAACCCATCCGCGCTTCTAGCTGTCGCCCGCCACCGTCCGCACCTTCCCCGGCAGGAAGTGGTACGGCGGCCATGGACCCGTCACCACCATCTCGCAGTTCTTGAGTTGCTTGGCGGCCGTGCTGTAGCGGTTCTGATATTTTTCAATCGACTTGGTGTCGATCAGGTGCGCAATGTCGAGCAGCATTCCGTCGGCGTCAACCTTCTTGCAGCTGACCTCTTCCTCCAGCGGATTAAACAGCTTGTGTACCTGCACCGACAGCGCCCGAGCCTTCGTCTGCCGTTCCCGCTCGCGCGAGGCCTTCTCGCGCAACTTCAGCAGATATTCGCGCCCCACCGTATCCGGCAGGACGATCTCTTCCATGTGTCCGCGCAGCGACCCGTCCCGCACCGTCAGCTTGATGCGCATTTCCGACTTGCCGCGCAGACGCGCCACGCTGTCGCAGAAAGTTCGCCGGTTCGACCGCACCGCCTGCCGGATCGCGTCTTCCGTATCGAAGATCGTCCCGAAGCGGAAGGGAAGCACCGTTGCGGTCCGGAAACTCTGGCTCACCACCCGAGCGTGCTCCAGCACCGACTTTTCGTCGAGTTTGGAGCTAGCACGGTCATATTCGCTGACAATCACCGCGAATTCCCCGCTCGGATAGCTCATCACCGGGGCTGAGTTGACACCTTGAATTCCATCAAGAAGAAAGGGACGACGGGCGCGAACACCATTGGCTAGGGTCGGGTGTTCCGTGAGGCAGTACGCGTACCACGACATGCATTCTCTCCGAATTGCACCGGGGCGTTGGGCACCCCTTTAGATTTTTAGACTTAGGGCTGCGCTGCTACCTGGGATTTTTGTTTTTTGAAAAACAGATGACGCGAACTTCCGCGTCCAAACCCATAGTACTGCCGAGTGGACTTATTTGCAACCTTTCTTACAAGAGCCGCATCGCACCGCGTCTCAATCTGCTACCAACTCCATTTCATCGCGCTAGCAGGGCCTTTTCAGCCATTCCGCCAGTGACGAAAGCGCCGCGCGAATTGCACAAAAACTGTATTTGCCGGACTCACCCGGCGCCAGACCCGTAAGGGGCGACCAAGCTAGCCCAGCGCTAGCGCTGGGAACATTGGAATGAATGATTAAAGTCCCGTAGGGACGACCCAAGCAACTCCGACCCAAGCAACTCAAAGCTTCACTGCACCTTCCCATACTCCGCCGTCGCTTCCTTCAAGATGGGACCATCCGAATCGGCGTCCTTCCACAGCGCCAGGAACTCCTTATACGCCGTCCGCGCCCGCACCCGCGCGGCATCGGCATCCGCTCCCTGCCCCTGTCCTTGTGACGTCCTCGACTGCAATGCGTTCGCCCGTGCCACTCCCAGTCGCGCTAGCGCCCCCGTCCAGCAGTTCCACACCAGCCCGCCATGATCCAGAATCTTCTGAAACTCGGCCGCGGCGGCATCGCCCTTCCCGTCCGCCAGATACGCTTCCCCGCGCACATACGCGGGATACAGGCACGAACCGTTGATTCCAAACTGAATCGTCCCCATCTCAAGCGCCGCGCTAGCGGACTGCAAGGCCGCCAGAGCCTCGGGAGCCCGCTTCCTGTTCAACGACAACTGCCCCTCGATCGCCGGCACCCAGACGGCCTGCATCTGCGTATCCAGCGGATAGCGGTGCTTCAGGTCCGATTCCAAAGACTCGGCGCGCCCGCTATCGCCCGCCAGCGCAAAAGCCAATGCCGCTTCGACCTCCGCGCCCTGGCTCGCCGGAGCCAGCCTCAGAGCTTCCGCCCCCCGCTGCCGCGCCTCCGCGGGATTGCCGAACGCGGCTTCCCGCTGTGCCGCAATCGCCAGGTAGATCGCCGCGTTTTCTTTGCCGTCGGATTTCACTGCCGACTCCACCGCCTGCCGCGTCAGTTCCCGCGCCTTGCCCAGATGTCCGCCATACGCCTCGCTATCGGACTGCAACGCGAGTCCAAAATTCTGGTAATCGGCGTTACCGGCATACCACTTTTGCTGTTGCGCCATACCTGCCGAGTCCGACGCGAGAAACGCAAGCGCGTACAGAGAATTGTGCAGAATCACATCCTCAATGTTCCGAGCCTGCGCTTGCTGGATGATCTGTCGCGCTTCGTCGAAGCGCTGCATGCCGATTTCGTAGTTGGCAAGGTTCAGATACCCATCCGCGCGATTCGGCGCCCGCACCATCACTTGCCGCGAATCCTCCGCCGCTTTTTCATACTGCCCCAGCGAGGCATAGGCGATGCCCGAATCGTGGGATCCTCCGACCCCGAGCTCGACCCTCGCGGCGTGCCCGCATCCGTCCTCTTCGCCAGCCCGAAGTCGAGAACCTTGGCGTGCCCCCGCTTGGTAATGAAGATGTTCGCCGGTTTGATGTCCCGATGGATGATCCCCGCCGCATGTGCCGCGTCCAGCGCGTCGGCGATTTCGATCGCCAGCGCCAGCAACACGTCGGTCTCCACCGGACGCCCCGCGATGCGGTACTTCAGCATCACTCCGTCCAGATACTCCATGGCGATAAACGCCCGGCCACCCTCTTCGCCAATGTCGTAAATCGTGCAGATATTAGGATGATTCAGCGCCGATGCCGCCTGCGCCTCGCGTCGAAACCGCGCCAGCACCACCGGGTCGCGAGCCACGTCCTCGGGCAGAAACTTGAGCGCGACAAATCGCTGCAACCGCGTGTCTTCCGCCTTGTACACCACGCCCATACCCCCGCCGCCGAGTTTCTCGACAATGCGGTAGTGCGAGATGGTTTGGCCAATCATGAGGGAACTTGGGACTCAGACCGCAATAGTAAGGACGCGAGGACTCCCAGTCAACGAGGGTGGGATTCCATCTCCGCTTGTAGCGTTGGATTTTCCTGGAAGGAGAGGAAGCGCCTCCCCTCCCTATGATTACATACTAATATGTACGCACAATTATACCTCTACAAAACGTTTCACGTGAAACATTGTACATACAATTGGAAGCTAAAGCCTTTCGGTTCAATGCGCGATGCGCTCGTCAACCCTTCAATTTTTCGGCGGCTTCTGCGCCGCCCGTTCCTGCAAGGCGACCGTCACCGCGCGCAGCATATCGCCGACCGGAGCCGGCTTCCCCGTCCAGATTTCAAACTGCCGCGCCGCCTGCTGCACAAACATCTCCACGCCCGGAATCACGCCGATCCCCTTACTCCGCGCCACCTGCAGCAGATGGGTCTCGACCGGGTCGTACACCATATCGAACACCACGCGAGCTTGAATCTCGTCGTCTTTCAGCGGACATTCCCGCGTGTTCCCCATGCCCACCGGAGTCGCATTAATGATGACGTCGAAGCCAACCTTTTTCAGTTCCGCGCGTTTGAGCGTCCGAGCTTTCGCCTGCCGCGCCAGCTTCTGCCCTTTGGCTGCGGTGCGATTCAAGATCCAGACCTCAGCGCCGCGCTCCTTGAGCCCAAACACCGCCGCCCGCGCCGCGCCGCCCGCGCCCAGCACGAGAACCTTCGCGTTCTCAATCGACAGCCGCTGCTCCAGCGGACGAAGGATGCCCGCGATATCGGTATTGAATCCGTAAAGCTTGCCTTCCGCTCCTCGAACCACGGTATTGCAGGCGCCGATCTTCGTCGTGTGCGCATCCGTGTTGTCCAGATACGGCAAGATCGCCTGCTTGTACGGCATCGTCACGCTGAGGCCATGCAGCGGAATCTCGCGCACGCAATGGATCAGATCCTTGAGCGTCTTGGCGTGCAGCGGAAGATAAACGCCGTTGACGTTCTCGCGCCGCAACGCCGTATTCATGATGACCGGCGAAAGCGAATGCCCGATGGGATCGCCCGCGACTCCGTAAATGCGAGTGGCAGCGTCGATCTGATCGATGCGGTAAATGCCGCGCAGATCGCGCGCGCTGATTTGACCCGGTGCAGTTTTTAGGTCGGCATCGGCATCGACCGCGCCAAACGTGAACGCGCTGCCCGCGCGCGCCCCGAGCACGCGGCTGATAATACCCTGCTCTCCCATGCACAGCCCGATCAGCGAATGCTGACCGCTGTGCGTCTGCAGGAACTTCATCATCGCCACGTTGTCCGAGAGCGTAGTCGCGGTGCTGACGATCTTGTAGAAATCGGCCGGAATCTTCAGCATCTTTTCGAGCGTATCGTCGAGTTTGCGAGTGGCGTGGAAATCGTGGAATGACAGGATCAGTCCGGCGCGGCTGCGCAATTTCGCAATCGCTTCGGGCTTCGCTTTCAGCGCACTTTGCAGTTCCACGTCGACGAGTTGACAGCCCCCGGCATTGGCCTTGGTCAGCACTTCCAATTGCGCAGCCAGCGATCCCTTGAACTTGCCGCCGTTGTCGGCACGCCGGCACGTGCCGATGGCCGTGACGTACTGGTGCGTCTCCAGAAAACGGTGAATCTTCGGGACCGCGGCCAGCGGCTGCTTTAAATAGTCCAAACGAAACTCGAGAAATGGGTTTTCGCGAGCCAGCGACTCCGCCGTGGCAAGCATGTCTTCAATCGTGTCCCCGCCGACCGCCAGACAGACCTTGGGCAGGCGCTGGGGAAGAAAACGGGGCGCGAGAGTGGAAGACAAAGCCAAGTCCATTTGTTTTCAACAACGGCGCCGATATTACAGGGGAGCAGCCTCAGATGCAACTCCGAGGATTGCCGGAGAGTCCGCAAAACTTTCGGACACAGGGGCTAAACACCCTCGTAACCTTGACCCCTGCCCACGCGCTTGTTATTTTTTGGCTGTAACCCTTGTCTTCCCTAGGAGATAGCTGGGGCAGCCCCGAAGCGGTGGAAGTGGGAGATAACATGAAGAAAACAGGACTGTTATTGCTATTGACGGTGGCGGCGACCCTGGCGGTCGCACAGCAGGCGGTGACACCGATCACGCCCGATGCGGACGGTATCGTCCATACATACGTTAACGTTCCATTCGTGCGTTTTCAGACGCCCACCGCGGCCGATATTTATTGCGCCGGTTTTCTTACCAAAGAGCGGATTCCCAACGCCAACTACGTCAACGGCGGACTGGAGACGCCGACTTCCACCAAGTTCGAAATCGGAGAACTGGTCTACCTGGCGGGGAGCGGCTACCAGACGGGGCAACTCTATTCGGTCGTTCGCCAAATCCGCGATGTGAACGAGTATGAAATTTATCCGGGACAGAGAAAAATCCTGGCCGCTGCGGGACAACCCTACGGCGAAATCGGCAGAGTACGGGTGGTGGATACGCGCAGCCACAGCGCCATCGCGCAAGTGGAATTTAGTTGCGATCCCATCAACCCGGGAGATGTCGTCCTTCCTTTCGTGGAAAAACCGCCGGTGAGTTTCCACGTCCCCGGCCGTTTCGATCGCTTCGCGCCTGCCAATGGCAAGCTGACCGGGCGCGTCGTTCTCGGCAAAGACTTCGACGGCGTGCTCGGCACGGGCATGAAACTCTATATGAATATGGGTTCGAACCAGGGCGTGAAGGTTGGCGACTACTTCCGTGTGGTGCGTTCCTATACGGCCACCTTGAAGGATCCTGTCGACTCGCTCTCTTTCAAAGCGCAGACTTCGGAAGACACGCAGAAGGTTCCGCCCACCTTTGAAGCCAATCGCTTCACCCGGACCAAAGGGCCGAACATCCATGTGGCCGATCTGCCGCGGCGCGCCGTGGGAGAAGTGGTCGTCCTCAACGTGACCCCGACCGCGTCCTCCGCCATGGTTGTCTTCGCGCTCGAAGATGTCTACGCCGGCGATACGGTGGAACTGGACGAGCAGCAGTAAGCTCGAAACAACTTCCATCGAAACGAGGGGAGAGAAATCTCCCCCCTTTTCTTTGGGACGATGAACTAGGGTGGCCGCAAAGGATAGCTTCCGGGCAGCCTTTTTAGCAGGCTTACGATCTGCTCAGCGAAAGAAACGGATTTCCGGATTCCCCGGAATCATCGCGCTCGCGACGACCATCACCACGATCACAACTGCGAGTTCCATGTTGACCTCGTAACGCTGACCTCGTAACGCCGCTTCACTACCAGGGCGCCAGCGCTCAGATTACGTCGTTTGGCGGGGAAGGCAACGGTACGGAAGTGGGGGACACGCGCACAGGAGTGGAAGTGACAAGCCCGCGAATGGAACTCGTGGTAGAGGATCAGCCGGGCACTTCGACATCGGCGTCGGAGAAGACCTCGGCGGTGAACGCCTCGATGGTTGCGTCCCTGCGCCAGCAATCCACCGGCAGGCCCGCTTTGCGGCAGGTTTGCTCCAGAAACGTCTCCCGGTCCCACGCAAACTCGACCGGAACCTGCGGCAGCAATAACCCGCGACGCGACTCCCGCGAGATGACCAGGCCGTGGCGCCCGACCTCCACTGCCTCGGGATGAATCGGGAACAGGCGCGAGAGCACACTCAAGGAAACTTCGAGTTGGGAAGCTTCTTCTTTTGTCACCGGCGAGAACCGCGAATCGTCGAAGGCGGCGGCGCGGGCCGTTTCGGCAACCGCGCGATACAGCGCAGCGATGGGTTCGGGATAGCCAACGCATCCCCGAAGCTCGCGCCGAACTTCACTCAGATGTTCAACTTTCAGATAAAGAGTAGTGAAGACGCCGCGTCGCTCCGAGAGTAAGGGGGAAGTCGGCGGCTCGTCGGCGAGTTCCCGGCGCTCTACGCCCGAGAGAATCGCTTCGTGCGCAATGCGCAACAGAATCCGGCGTTGTTCGAGCGAAAATTCCGGTGGCCGCGACAAGTCGCTCGCAGCCAGATTTGCGGGCAGTCGTTCCGAAGGCGTATCAGACCGCTTGGACATCGCTCTTTCTCCGCCGGGCGAGGACGAAGGTCCGGCGCCGCCGCTTTTCCGACTTGCGATCGATCCGCGACCAGAAGGCGATAAAGTAATCGAGCGCGGAAACCAGCGACAGCAGCACCATGAACCAGATCGCCAGCCACGCGATCCAATAGACCGGAAAAATATAAATTCCGCCGACCGGCCACTCGTGCCAGCGGTGGGCGAGAATCACCGCTACGACAGAAATAATCTGCACCAGCATTTTGAACTTGCCCAGTTCGCTTGCCTGAATCGTGAAACCTTCCGAGGCGGCAATCGAGCGCAGTCCGCTGACCAGGAATTCGCGGCCGATGACGACCACAGCCATCCACGCCGGTACCAGCGCGGGATTGAACTGCACCAGCGTGATGAAGGCCGCCGCCACCAGCAACTTGTCGGCCAGCGGATCGAGCAGCATGCCCATGGTGGTGATCTGTCCGCGTTTGCGCGCAAGATAGCCATCAATGCCGTCGGTGATCGAAGCCAGGATGAAAACCGCCGATGCCAGAATCTCGCGTTGCCCGGTGTGCTCGTTCGCGAACCGCGGAGTGCACAGAATCCATATCAGCAGCGGGATCGCGGCGATACGAGTGAGCGTGATGGAGTTAGGGAGATTCACGCGATGACCGAACCTGGGCCGCGGCGGCGGACTCTGTGATTATCCTCTACATCGGGAGGCAAGGCAACGGACCAGAAGGACTGGTAGTAGCTCAGTCTGAATTTGCTTTGCAAGGGCCCGGCACTCTAGCCACCGCTGCATTGGGTGTAGACGGATCAAAAAAGAAATGGCGCACGACTCGAGGAACCGTGCACCATCTGAATTTAGGACGCTTTCGTCCCAAGGTTCTTCAGCATGCTGGACGCCATCTCCAGAACGTTGCCGTGGTCGGGTACCGATCCATTCGGCGTCAGCTTGTCGACCAGTCCGGGCAGGATCTGAGCGATCGCCGCGCCGGCGGTGTCGGGACTGATGCCAGCCTTGGCGGCGAGCGCCTTAACCTGATCGCTGCCCAGAACCTGATGAACCTGGTCGGAAGAAATCGCAGGATTCGGTCCCGTGCTAACCCATTGGGACACAATTCCACCCATCCCTTTATCGTGAAACGATTGCACCAAACCCTGCAATCCGCCGGGCTGGTTCTGAATCATCTGCAACAGGCCGGACGCCAGCGGATTCGAACTGCCGCCGAGCACGTTGCCTAATGCCTGATTTTCTAAATTGTCGAGTAAACCCATAATCCCTCCTGAAATCTTTACGCAAAAAACGCAGAAGCCCGGACAATGCGTGCCCGATTGTCCTCTGCGTTCTCTGCGTTAAAGCTCTTACTTCTGTTTCGCGATGATCTTGTCTTTGATCTTCGCGTAGGTGGCTGCGGGAACGACCTTCTTCTTCGTCAAGTCGGTCTTCTTCGCATAGGGACGGCCATCGATGATCTTCTGCGCGTACGCGTCGCCGATGCCCGGCAGCGCGTTCAGCTGATCCTTGGTCGCCGTGTTGATGTCGACGAGATCCGCGTCGGCAGCTGCGGCCGTCGTGGCCTTGGCTGATGTCTTCGCCGCTTGCGCCACTGCCATTCCGCTGATCAGGCTGAGCGCAAAGAGTGCAATGAGAATCCTGGAAATCAGTTTTTTCGCCATCGTCGTTTCTCCTTATTCCTTCTCGGCTACTTTATAGCCGGCTGCTTTCGCGTCCGCTTCGGTCATGAACTTCCCTTCCTTCGTCTTGCCGTACCATTCGCCGCCCTTGTGGTAGACGCCGCTCTTCGTATTGACCCAGACTTTGCCGCTGGCCTGAGCGGCGGCGATATCCGAACTCGATGCCGCAGGCGTTGCCTTGCTCGCGCTCTTCGTCGAAGTCTTCGCCGGCGCAGCCATGTTGTTGGAGGCAGCCGGAGCCGGAGCAGAAGCCTTCGCTGCTGGTGCCGGAGCCGCAGCCGCTGCGGGTGCGCTCGCCGGTGCCGCACTGGCATCGGCCGCTTTGGATTTCTTGCTCTTCTTGCTCATCGCGTCCGCGGGCGCAGCAGCATCAGCTGGCTTCGCGGCGCTGTCATCGGCGGCAGCAGCCTTCTTGCTCTTGCGCGACTTCTTCGTAGCGGTCGTGTCGTCGGCCGCGGTCTTATCCGCGGCAGCGGTCTTGTCGTCCGCAGCGGCCGCGTCTTTCTTGGCCTTTTTCTTTGCCTTCTTGGTTGTGGTGGTGTCGGTGGTAGTGTCGGTCGAACTCGCCTGCGCCTTCGCCATAGCCGGAGCCAGGACGATGGTGAGCATCAGACAGAAAGCGAGCGTCCACAGAGTAAGTTTCTTTTGCGAGCGATTCATTTTTCCTCACGAGATTAAGAGGCATTAAGCCCCGTTTGTCTTACGGATCAATACCCAAACACTGGTCTGCGAAAAAAGTGGTGCGGGAATGCCCCAGCATGATTACATCGGGAGGGACTTCGGGTCAACCAAAACTATAAGGGGCCTCCGGCCAGAGACCCCAGAAAATATGGCTAGGCATAGATTCCGCGCTGGCGGATGGTGTACGCCACGCGGTCGATGGCCAGCATGTAAGCGGCGATCCGGTTGTTTACGCCGTGTTTTTCCGCGTACCGGACGACATCGTCGAACGCCGTAACCATGATATCTCCCAGACGCTCATTAACTTCCGATTCCTTCCAGAAATACCCCTGGCGATCCTGCACCCACTCAAAGTAAGAGGTCGTGACCCCGCCGGCGTTCGCCAGAATGTCGGGAATCACAAAGACCTTCTTCTCGGAGAGAATCGCGTCGGCGGCCGCGGTCGTCGGACCATTCGCGCCCTCGGCGAGGATCTTGCACTTCACCCGATCCGCATTCTGGCTGGTAATCTGATTTTCCGTTGCCGCCGGAATCAAGATGTCGCACTCGGTCAGCAAAAGTTCCGCCGGATCGTACTTCTCTGCCCCGGGGAAGCCGTGGATCGTGCCCGCGCGCTCGCGGAACGCCCACAGCGCTTCCATGTCGATGCCATCTTTTTTATATAGGCCGCCGCCTACTTCGACGATGCCAATGACCTTGTATCCCGATTGCGCCATCAGGCGCGCCGCGTTCGAACCCACGTTGCCGAAGCCCTGCACGATGACCCGCGTCGTATTGCGATTCAGCCCCAGCTTCTTGATCGCCTGATCGCAAACCATGAGCACGCCGCGTCCGGTGGCCTCGCGCCGCCCGCGCGATCCGCCGATGTTGATCGGCTTGCCGGTCACCACCGCGGTGCACGTCTGCCGCATGTGCATGGAGTAGGTATCCATGATCCACGCCATCGTCTGTTCGTTGGTGTTCACGTCGGGCGCGGGAACGTCCTTTTCCGGCCCGATGAAATCGAAAAGTTCGGCCGTGTAGCGGCGGGTCATGCGCTCCAACTCGCCCTGCGACATTTTGTGCGGATCGCAAATGATCCCGCCCTTCGCCCCGCCAAACGGAATATTCACCACCGCGCACTTCCACGTCATCCAGCTCGCCAGCGCGCGCACTTCGTCGAGGTTGACATCGGGCGCGTAGCGCAAGCCGCCTTTCGCCGGACCGCGCGCAATCGAGTGCTGCACCCTGTATCCGGTAAAGACCTCCAGGTGCCCGTCGTCCATCATCACCGGAATATGCACGATAATTTCACGGCTCGGACTGCTCAGCACCTTCCACAGTCCCGCATCGAGATTCAGCTTGCGCGCCGCCAGGTCGAAGCGGGCCGCTTGCGCCTGCCAGGGATTAGTTTCCTGCTCCAGATCCATTGCTGTCGTCGTCATAGAAGTCTCCGAATAATTGCCAGCATTTGCCGCACCGAGTCTTATGGATAAGCCTCGCAAAGTATATTGCCGCGCCAGCAGGAGAGGCAAGGGCGGGAGTGACGAATTGGGAACATGTATTTACAACGTGCGCACATTGGTGTACACTCATTGTAAGTACAGGAGAAACCGATGCCAGCCACCGGGACAGGCGCCAAGACGCGGAAATACCGTGATGAGACCATCAACCTGCGCGCCAGCCAGCGCCAGAAATCGCTCATCGACAGGGCGGCGGATGCGCTCGGGCGCAACCGGTCGGACTTCATGCTCGAAACCGCGTGCCGGGAAGCCGAAGCCGTCCTGCTCGACCGCCGCTATTTCGCCTTGTCAAACGAGGAATTCAAGCGCTTCACCTCGATGCTGGATAAACCTCCGGCGAACAATGCCAGGCTCCGGCGGCTACTGCATACGAAAGCGCCCTGGGAGCAGTAAAGATGGTCCGCAGCGACCAACCGCTGAGTGCTCCCGCAAAGCTGTCCGCGGCTCACGATTGTTCGGAATTCAATTGTGGCGAGCCCGCGCTCGACGATTGGCTGCGACGCCGCGCTCTCCAAAATGAAGAGACCGGGGCCTCCCGTACTTACGTAGTGTGCGCCGGGCAGCAGGTGGTCGGCTACTATGCCCTGGCGGTTGGCGCCGTGGCGTCTGCGGAGGCTCCGGGCCGTGTCCGCCGTAACATGCCCGACCCTGTTCCGGTCATGGTCTTAGGCCGACTTGCTGTCCATGAAGATTGGCAGGGGAAAAAGATTGGGCCCGCTCTGCTCCGCGATGCCGTTCTGCGCACATTGCACGCCGCGGAGATTGCCAGCATCCGCGCGATTCTAGTGCACGCGATTTCAGAACGAGCGCGGAAGTTTTATGAAGATTGCGGATTCGTTGCTTCCCCGATGGACCCGATGACGCTGATGATCACAGTTGCGGAAGCAGTGAAGGCGTTTGTGGGAAAGTCGAATCCCTTGTAGAGACGGGGCTTGCCCCGCCTCCTCTCGCTCAAACCTGCGAATTCATGCGATCCTAAAGCACTGCTGCGAAATAGAAATGATCCGCCCCGACTACAAAGAGTTTCTCCGCCTTTCTCGCGATGCGACGCTCGTCCCCGTCGTGAAGTCGATCTCCGCCGATCTGCTGACCCCGGTCTCCGCCTTCCTCGCTGTAGCCGAAGGCGAGCCCGACGCCTTCCTGCTCGAATCCGTCGAAGGCGGAGAAAAAATCGGACGCTATACATTTCTCGGCGTGCGCCCTTTCCTGCGTCTCGAATCGCGCGGCGCAGAAATCACCATCGAACGCACCCACAGCAAGAAAGTCGAGCACCTCACCGGCAACGTCTTCGACGTCATCAAAGACCTTCTACAGCAGCACCGCCCCGCCGCCCACTCAAATAAACTGGAGGGCCTGCCACCCTTCACCGCGGGCGCGGTCGGCTATTTCGCCTATGACATCGTGCGCCGCCTCGAAGACATCGGAAAGCATGCCACCGACGACCTCCACGTCCCCGACTGCATCCTGATGTTTTTCGACCGCGTGCTCGCCTTCGATCACCTCCGCCACCAGATCCACATCGTGGCCTCGGCCGTTATCACCCGCGAATCTCCCAAAGCCGCCCGCAAAGCTGAATATGATCGCGCCGTGAAAGACATCGCCCGCATCGAGAAAAAACTAGCTGCCGGATGGAAGCCCGCGCACTGGCGCAAAGCCGCGACCAAATCCAAGCTGGCGGTCAAGTCGCGCACTCCCAAGAAGAAATTTCTCGAAAGCGTCCGCCGCGCCAAAGACTACATCGCCGCCGGAGACATCTTCCAGGTCGTGCTCTCGCAGCGCTGGGATTTCGAGCCCGGCGTCCCTCCCCTCGATCTCTACCGCGCCCTGCGCACCGTGAACCCGTCGCCCTACATGTATTTCCTCCGCTTCGGAGGAATCTCCTCCGTGCCTCTTCGTGCGCCACGTGATTCAAGCCCTTCGCATGCGTCAGCACGAACCTCGGCCAAGAACGCCATCCACGTCCTCGGCTCCTCTCCCGAGATGCTAGTCCGCGCCACCGGACGCAAACTCGAATACCGTCCCATCGCCGGAACCCATCCCCGCGGCCGCGACGAAGCCGAAGACGCTGCCCTCGAAAAGAAAATGCTCTCC
>Ga0224552_1000026_pt1 | contig 49015 bp, 44 predicted proteins | sample 714S215metaG_FD_179907 | JGI IMG/M metagenome (GOLD analysis project Ga0224552, IMG submission 179907) | Peat soil microbial communities from Stordalen Mire, Sweden - 717 S2 1-5 | ecosystem: Environmental > Terrestrial > Soil > Wetlands > Peat | place: Sweden: Norrbotten County, Stordalen Mire... | reverse complement strand
ACCTTCACCAGCAATCAGTCGACAGCTCGACTCCCGGTGGCAAAGCAATGTTGTCGATGTGTGCGGTATTCGCCGAGTTTGAACGGAATATGATTATTGAACGGGTCACTGCCGGAATGGCGCGAGCTAGGTCCCAAGGGAAAGTTTTTGGACGAACCAAAGTCTCACCCGCAACCGAGTTGGAGATTCACCGCTTGCGGAAACTTGGACACGGCATCATCAAGACTGCGAAGCTCGCTGGTGTTGGCGTCTCAACGGTCCAAAGAGTAGTTTCGGCTGCGTAGACATACTGATCTCCCTACATTTGAACTACAACTTGGTACTTCGCCGAAGACTTCGTTTCACCGACTGCTTCAGCCAATTGTCCTTCCAGAACCCATAGAGGTCGTGACAACCCTGATCTATTCGCAGAGCGAGGTCGTCCAGCCTCTGCGACTTAAGCTTCAGCACCTTTCCCCGACCCTTCTTATGCGTAGCTTCACCAAGCTTGTTCAGCGCCTTGCCCTCAAGCAGTGAAGCCAGCATTGAAAAAGTCATTCCACCCTCCGGTCCCCAACGTCCGTGAACGGCAGTGTTTCGCTCGGCGTTCAACGCACTAAGGTTATTGATGAGATCAGTGAACGCTTGTTGCTTCTTCTGGGACTTCAACTTCAACAATCCCAGGTCCTTCAAGATGTTCAGCTTGTTGCCGATCATCTTGCCACCAACCAATACCTCGAATTGCTGCTCACGGAGCTTGGCGAGACTTTGAATCAGGAGATCTATGGTGTCTTCGAGCTGTGCTGACCCCGACACCACCAATCCGAGCGCGGCTAGCTCGTTGTCAGTGAGAAAGTTCCTAGCACTGAGATAGTTGTTTTTCTTAAGTCGCGTCATTGCGGATTAAACGGCTCTGACCAGCGTTGTGGTTGGTTGTTGAAGTAGGCCTCGACCCGTGGGATTCGCCCATAATCACATAGGGCTTTTGTCCAACTGTGCAGGTAGGCTCTGGGTGAATCATTTACCGGATCGTCGCGATGATTCTCAAAAAGCATACTATCTGGGAATACGGCTTGCCGGGCTTGATGGTACTTTTTCCATAGCCATTCGTATTCCGGCCAATCGGCCATCATCTTCATCGTGTCATCATATTGTTCGTCGATGTACCCGAGCTGATATCTAGTGCCCTTATGACCGCGCTTGTAATTGCAACACGCGGTCTCCAGCGTGAAAAAGTCGGCGCGTTCAAGCTCGGGATGGCTGGCACAAAATCGCTCAAGGTATTCAGCGGCGGACCGTTCGAGCATCGACACGTCCACGGCACTCCAGTGCTTGTCAACCAAATCGTCGCGACCAATTGAAAATGCCCAACCGTTAGTATGGCTCTTTCCGTGTCTTCCGAATTCCATCGTGGGCGGTTCAATAGGAACTCCGGCGATGCGAACGAGAGCTTCAGAAAAACACCAGCCTGCCATCCTGCCCCATTGATACCATTTGTCGAAACACAGGCATTGAAGCTGTAGGTAGTTAGTCTTCTTGTCTGCTTTTTGTATGCACGACTCAATGAGCTTGCCGAGACTGCCGTATCGCTTGAGGCTGTTCCCAACAGACTGGAGAAACTTTGGGAATACCATCTTGCGATACTTCGCGTCAGGGCTGAATAGTAACCGGCTCTTGTTGGCCTTGAAGAATGCGGTGACACCCCGAACATCCGGCGTCATCAACGGAAACTGGTCGGCCAGCATCGATTCAGTGGGTCCCGAGTACGTGCTGCCGTGATGAAGGGCCAGCACACAGCGCTTTTCAAAATCAAACGCACCCTGGTCGGCTATCCACCGCTCGCAGGCGAGATCCGGCGAAACGTCATTCGTTTCGCACATTGCTCGATAGAACCAGTCAAAACCGGTTTGGCGATACTCCTTTAGCCGGTAATCGACGGTCGTGAGCACGGGCACCCAGTCAGGCGAAGAGCAGGACAATCAATATGTTACAACGGTTTGGCCGCTATTGCATCGCCAATCGAACTTTCGAGTTGCTTCGAATATTGCGAAAGAAATAGGCTGGTGATGAGCCAGCCCAGTTTTGGCACGCGAGGGTTGTCATTGTTGCCGTTAAAGAACGGCCCGTAGTCTTGCAATCTGATTCCAAATTTCCTCATTGCGATGTACGAAGGCCTGAAGCCGGGTAATAACCGCCGTCGCTTCATTGAGCACGGCCAGACCCGATGCTACGTCAGGCGGAGAAGGTTTCAGAGCAGTCTTCCTGGTGCGTTTGTCGAGTAATGCGCCTTGAGCAAAGTGCCCCCCTCGTAGGGCCTCCTACGCCTGAACATCGACTGGTCGCCCCGAATGCCGACGCAAGCCAAACCTCCCCGGACCACTGTGCACGGGCATCGTCACCATAAGTCAGCGATTTTGCTTGGCAGCACACGTCTGCCTTTACCTTGACGTTATCCTCAGTAGAGTTCGCGGCCGACTAAAGCGCGGAAGCGAATTGATGACAGGTTTCTTGCCTGATGGCGGAATAGCTCTTTACTACAAAGCAGTCTCATTGCCGACCATCATTATGGTGACGAAGGAGGCACTTGCTGGTCAACCCCTCATCGAGTACTACGCAGGGAAAACGTTGATCAGCTATCCCTGCTTTGGCTTTATGTTTTCATTCTTGCTGCCACTGACTCCAAATCAAGTTGTCGCACATTTCAAAGCCCACGCCCTGCTGGCGCTCAACGATTTCCGAGCAGGAAAGCTCGAGACCAGCGCAACTACAGGTGAGAGATACCGGTGGGTAAGTTGCAATGTTTCCATTTGACACGTAATGCCTTTTTATCTTTTGCCTATTGGGTTTACGAGTTCAATCGCATCAGTATCGTTCTCTTCCGTTGTATTTACTAACTAACGGAGTGAATGGCAATGAACCTCGAAGATCAAATGAACGTTGCTCGTGATGCTGATCGAATGTCCACGAGAGACATAAAAAACGCAAAGGCGCGTGCAAAACGCGCGGCAGCCAAGGCGGCGGCAGTGATGAATACGGAACTGCCTGAGCCAGCGCCAGTTGCTGCTGTTCCGGTGGTTGGTCAACCCACCATCCGCCCTGAGGTCGACGAGTCTGCGAGCGCCGCCGCAGCGCCGGTGGCGAAGGAAACGCCTGAGCCGGTCAAGATTACCGTCAAGAAGGCCGTTCTGGATTGGTTCTACGCCGTCCCTGGAACGGTGTTCAGCACCCAAGAGGCCGTCGCAGCCATCCGAGCAGTCCACCCCGGGATGAATGAGAGTAGCATTCGCGTCTGGATCACGGACTTCCAGAAGGATGGGTCCATCAAGAAGGCCGGCAACGACGGTCGCAAGGTATTGTTGACGTCGGGGAAACTGGGCAAGTTCTCCAAGGGTTACGTCGCCGGTTGAATCGAAGCGGAACTCAAGATCAGCCCGCCTAGTGCGGGCTTTTTCTTTGCCCTCCATCTGCATAGCCTCCTTCCACCCAACCTTTGCAACACCTGCGGCGCAGAGTGGCGACTAATCTAGGTGCGGCATTCGGGCCGCTCTATCGCAAACGGACGAGCCTCCAGAGCCGTGCGATTTGTCTCCTTGGGAGTTTATCCAACTCAGGCACTATCGACGTCCAGGAGCATTCCAGGGCTGGGCAGGTACCATTGTGCCGGGTGCCTCGCGTCGCTGATTTCTGCTTAAGAATTACGAACAAAAGAACCCTCAAGAGGTTGGTGAATATCCAATTCTGGACATTGCTCCCAACCAACTTCTACGCCCATAGGAATGGTCACAAACCACTCAACATTGTCTCAGACCGCCTCTGATCACTTCATTCAAAATATACGAGACGAACACATTCCACTTGGTAGTTGAGACACCCGCGTTTCCACTGGACTCTTCGGGTATCATCCCGACGACACTCCTGCCGCAATACCTACAAAATATCCAGCAACCTCTGGCGTGGTTGTAAGTCCACATTTTTCTTCACCGTTTCCAAGCTTCCACTCTGTTGAAGTCGATATACCTCTAACTCGGTGTTCATCATCGTTTGCTGGTGTCTGGCCACCGTGCTAGCGAGGTGTATTCCGGTCACCGACCTTGTGTCTTGTGGTTGGATAAGGGTTCACATTCACTCTTGACCCTGCAAGGGATCCGAGCCTGGAAATAGAAAGGCCCAGGACTGGGTTAAGCAGCCCGGGCCTTAGATGATGTTGTTGGACGCCCCACCAACATCAGTTTCGTGAATCTTGGGGGTGGGCCAATTGACTATCCGGGCGCCGGACTGCAACTTGCCATAATGTATGGAACTGCTCGACCGTGGCCTTCCTTGGGGTCGGCGGGATACGCATCATTCCAAGGGTCGTCTGTCGATCAGGAATCGAGGTCAATACCTCGATTCACATTCGTATTTAGGTCAAGGCGTTACTCGCTCGCTGCCGGCACTTCTCTGTCACGACTCGCGACGGCTTAACTCAACCCACTACTCTATTTTACCGCGAATAACTGTAAGAGTATTCCACAGCGGATTCATCAACCGCGTTCAAGAACTACCAGTTGGCGATCCACTACACATCACATCGTAGAGCAAACGGAGAAGCTTTCCGTGCCCACTTTCGAGTACGGTTGGGTAGTTATCCAGCCTTGCGCTTGCGAGGCTTCTTCACCCGCTTCTCGATGTCGTCGATTCTCACTCTCTTGTAGCCCCCCTCATCATCGTATTCGACAATAGTTTTACTGAATTCTTTGGTTGCCATTTCGACGAGCACGTGCGAGTAGGTTGATTCAATTTCGGCCACTGAGGTACCAGCCGCCTTAGCAATCAAATGAATCGCCTCGCCTGCGAGCAATCGATTTGTGATCCAGAAATGGCGACAATGATATGTATCAAACCAGGCAATGTCCTTTTCGGCCAGTTTTACTCTCAACAGCCTGTAGTTGTGGTAATAAACGTCGCGAGCATCACGACGACCGAAATCCATTGTCGAGAAAACATAATCATACGGGTCTTTGTGGAGTTGATATTGGTCAATCCATCGAATGAGATAGTTGGTCCGCTCAGTCCGTCGAGAATTCCCACCATACGATGCGTGAAATGAGATCTGTCGACCCTGCCTTACTTTCGAGGTTTCGGGTCGAATGGTAATCAAGCATTCATTTGCTTTACGATGTAATGCCACGTCTTTGTTCCGGAGGCTGAATAGCTCACCGGAACGCATTCCTGAATTGGCGACTACCAACACAAAATGGCGTAAAAGCACGCGGTTGTAGACTTCACGGTCGTTCTTCGCTTCCCTAATCCAGTGGTAGATTGTCGTCAGGAAGTCGAGGTAGTTTCTCTGACTCATCCGCTGGCGCTTTGGACCCTCCTTTTCAACGATAAATGTCCATTTGGGAATATTGCGTTCAGTGCAAAGCTTCTCCAGCTGAGCGTACTGGAACATTTTTCGGATAGTCAGCAGTTCGTCGCGCACCACGTCACGGCGAATGGTCTTGCCCCGGCTTTGAGCGTCGGCAAATCGCCACTCTAGGTATCCGTTCCACAGCGTGCCATCCACTACCGAAATGCGTGTGTGAACGTTCTTGCCAATCGAAGCCAGAAATCGAAAGCCGTGATTGAGCCGAGTGCCGTGATTGTTGAGGGTGTTCTTTGAAATTTGTCCCTGGGCGACCAAGGACTGCCGGTGCTGCCAGAAGCGCCGTTTGAGGTCGGCTAAGGTGACTGATAGGACTCGTTGACCGGACTCGACCTTCGCGGAGATTTGAATGATCTCCTTGATCGCCAGCTCACGCGCCTTGACCACGTCAGCGGTCTTCAATGACCGGCGCAGGTGGCGACCCTCCTCCTTGAGATATACCCGCAGAAACCAGGAGCTAATTTTTAGGTCAACCCGGCGATAAATGGTGCCGCTATAAGGTCCGAATACCAGGTTTTCCGTGTCTTTCTGGTGTTTGTCGCTCATCCCATATACCCGTTTGACGTGTTGGCTCGCGCCGGCCACGAGTACCGGCACGGGTATTACGATACCCTACCGGGTGGCGAAAAGGGTTAAAACGGGTATGGACGGGTATCTTTGGTACGCTTATAAGTGTCTGAAAAGATTATATAATTGTTCGTAACGCCTATTCCCACTCAATCGTCGCCGGCGGCTTGCCCGAGATGTCGTACACGACTCGCGATATCCCGGGTACCTCGTTGATGATTCGGAGGCTGACGCGATCCAAGAAGTCATAGGGCAGATGCGCCCAGCGGGCGGTCATGAAATCAATGGTCTCGACCGCGCGCAGCGCGACTACATAATCGTAGCGCCGGACGTCGCCCATCACACCCACCGATCGCACCGGCAGGAACACGGCGAACGCCTGGCTCACCTTGTCGTACAGATCGTGCCGTCGCAGTTCTTCGATGAAAATCGCGTCGGCGCGCCGCAACAGATCGGCGCGCGCCTTTTCAATCTCGCCGAGGATGCGCACGCCGAGCCCGGGGCCCGGAAACGGATGGCGACATACCATTTCGACCGGTAATCCGAGCTGCACACCCAGCTTTCGCACCTCGTCCTTGAACAGCTCGCGCAGCGGCTCCAGCAGCTTCAAGTTCATGCGCTCGGGCAGACCGCCAACGTTGTGGTGGCTCTTGATGACGTGCGCCTTGCCGGTTTTGGCGCCGGCGGACTCGATCACGTCAGGATAGATGGTTCCCTGGGCGAGCCATTTGATACCAGTCAGCGTGGCCGCCTCTTCGTCGAACACCTCGATGAACTGGCGCCCGATGATCTTGCGCTTCTTCTCCGGATCCTTCTCGCCGGCCAGCGCGGCGAGGAAGCGCGCCTCCGCATCGACGCGGATCACCCGCACGCCCATGTGCTCGGCGAAGGTGGCCATCACCTGATCGCCCTCACCCATACGCAGCAGCCCATGGTCCACGAAAACGCAGATGAGCTGGTTGCCGATCGCGCGCTGCAAGAGTGCCGCCAGAACCGACGAATCGACGCCTCCCGAAAGGCCCAGCAGCACCTTATCCGCACCGACTTGTGCGCGGATACGCGACACGCTGTCCTCGATGATGCTGCCGGTGGCCCAATCAGCTTCGCAGCCGGCGATCTCGCGCACGAAACGGCGCAGGATCTCGCCGCCCTGCAAGGTATGCGTGACCTCAGGATGAAACTGCAGCGCGTAAAAGCGCCGGGATTCGTCCGCCATGGCGGCGAGCGGCGCATTGTCGCTGTGTGCAATCACGGCAAAGCCCGGCGGCGCCGCGGCCACCCGGTCGCCGTGGCTCATCCACACGTCGAGCACGCGGCGGCCTTGTGCGTCCCGATTGTCCTCGAGTCCATCGAGCAGCCTGGATGGAGCGCCCGGTTTGACCTGCGCGAAGCCGAATTCGCGATGGGCCGATGATTCGACCCGGCCGCCGAGCTGCGTCGCCATGGTCTGCATGCCGTAACAGATGCCGAGCACCGGCACCTTCAGCGCGAATACGATTTCCGGCGCCGCCGGACCCTTCACATCGTAGACGGATTCCGGACTGCCCGACAGGATCACGCCCCGCGGCGCAAAGCGCCCGATTTCCTCCGGCGGCGCGTCCCAGGCGTAGATCTCGCAATAAACGCCAAGTTCGCGCACGCGGCGCGCGATCAATTGGGTGTACTGCGAGCCGAAATCGAGGATGAGAATGCGGCCGGCTCGGATGTCGGGCATCAACCGATCCGGTAGTTCGGGGCTTCTTTGGTGATGGTCACGTCGTGCACGTGGCTCTCACGAACGCCCGCGTTGGTTATGCGTACGAATTGCGGCCGCGTGCGCATCTCCTCGATGCTGTTGCTGCCGGTGTATCCCATCGCGGCCCGCAGGCCGCCGGACAGCTGCAGGAGTATGGCAACCAGGCTGCCCTTGTACGCTACGCGGCCTTCGATGCCCTCCGGCACGAGCTTCTCGAGTTCCGTGGTGGTGTCCTGAAAGTACCGGTCGCTCGATCCATGGGCCTGCGACATCGCGCCGATGGATCCCATCCCGCGATAGGCCTTGTAGGATCCGCCCTGATACAGCTCCACCTCGCCCGGGGACTCCTCGGTGCCGGCGAACAGGCCGCCGATCATCACGCTGTGGGCACCGGCCGCCAGCGCCTTGGCGATGTCTCCGGAATAGCGTATGCCGCCGTCGCCGATCACCGGTACACCGCTGCCTTCGAGGGCGACGGCAACCCGCGATATGGCGCTGATCTGCGGCACGCCGACGCCCGCCACGATGCGCGTGGTGCAGATCGAGCCGGGTCCGATGCCCACCTTGACGGCGTCTGCCCCGGCCTTCACCAGATCGAGCGCCGCCTCCGCGGTCACGATGTTGCCGCCGACGACCTGCATGTCCGGGTGGGCCTTCTTGATTTTGGCGACTGTGTCCAACACCCCGCGCGAATGGCCGTGCGAGGTGTCGACCACGATCACGTCGACGCCCGCCTCGCGCAATGCGGCGACGCGCTGCAGCGTATCCGGAGTGGTGCCGACCGCCGCGCCCACCCGCAGGCTACCCACATCGTCCTTGCAGGCGTTCGGGAATTCCGTGGCCTTTTGGAAATCCTTGACAGTGATCATGCCCTTGAGCTCGTGGTCACCGGCCACCACCAGCACCTTTTCGATGCGATGCTTGTGCAAAAGGGCCAGCACCTCGTCCTTGGGCGCGTTCTCGCGCACCGTGATCAGGCGCTCCTTCGGGGTCATCACGGAGGAAACCGGCGCATCGAGCTTGGTCTCGAAACGCAGATCCCGGTGCGTCACGATCCCCACCACCTTGGTGCCGAGCACGACGGGGACGCCGGAGATGTTCTTGGCGCGCGTCAATTCGATGACCTGGCGGATGGTCATGTCCGGATTCACGCTGATCGGGTCGGTGATCACGCCGCTCTCGAACTTCTTCACGCGGTCCACTTCGCGTGCCTGGTGGGCGATCGACATGTTCTTGTGGATGATGCCGATGCCGCCTTCCTGCGCGATGGTGATCGCCAGCCGCGCCTCGGTGACAGTGTCCATGGCTGCGGAAATCATCGGCAGATTCACGCGTATTTCCCGGGTCAACCAGGTGCCCAGGGATACCTCGCGCGGCAGGACCTCGGAGTAGGCCGGTACCAGCAGCACGTCGTCGAAAGTAAGAGCCTCTTCAAGAATACGCATTGGGGGAGCGATCACGCACCGTCATCCAAGAGGCGGCGCATTGTACCTTGCACCTGCAGCGCGGTAAACCGCAGTATGATTTGGCCATGGAATATGCAGCCGGCGAGCCCTTTTCGTCCCCGCCGCAGCGGGACATTTACAGCGTTTCACGCCTGAATCGCGAGGTACGGGTGCTGCTCGAGCGGGGATTCGCCAGTGTGTGGCTCGAGGCCGAGATCTCCAATTTTGCACGACCCAGCTCCGGACACTGGTATTTCACGCTCAAGGACGCGACGTCGCAGGTGCGCTGCGCGATGTTCCGGCAGCGAAACATGCTGTGCGGCTTCACGGCCCGGGACGGCCAGAAGGTGCTGGTGCACGCCCGCGTGGGTCTCTACGAGCCGCGCGGCGAGTTTCAGCTCATCGTCGATTCCATGGAGGATTCCGGGCTCGGAGCGCTGAAGCGCCAATTCGAGCAGCTGGCCGCCAGGCTCGCCGCCGAAGGCCTGTTCGCCGTGGATCGCAAACGCCCGCTGCCCGCCCTGCCCCGGCGCATCGGCGTGATCACCTCGCCCACGGGAGCGGCCATCCGTGACATCCTGCACGTCCTCGCACGGCGCTTTCCGGCGGCGGCGGTGCTCATCTACCCGGTGGCGGTGCAGGGCGCGGCGGCAGCGGCCGAGATCATCGCTGCGCTGGTCCTGGCCCGGCAGCGCGCCGAGTGCGATGTCCTGATCCTAGCGCGCGGCGGCGGCTCGCTGGAGGATCTGTGGGCCTTCAACGACGAGGCGCTGGCGCGCGCCATCGTAGCCTCCCCCATTCCCGTGGTGTCCGGCGTCGGCCACGAGATCGACGTCAGCATCGCGGATTTCGCCGCCGACGTGCGCGCTCCCACCCCGTCGGCCGCCGCGGAGCTGGTCGTGCCCGACGCGCTTGAATGGCTGAAATCCTATCAGGCCTTCCATAGCCGGCTGCAGCGGATCGTGTTGCGGCGATTGGCCGAGCAACAGACCCGCCTGCGCTGGCTCGCAGGCCGTGCGGCGCAGGTGAGCCCTTCCGCCCGCCTGGCGCAGCAGATGCAGCGTCTGGACGACCTCGAACGGCGCATGGGGCGCGCGCTGCGCAAGTCGCTCGCGGACCAACATACGGGGCTCGCCCTGCGGCGCAGCCGGCTGTGGGGCGTGAGTCCGGCGACGCAGGTGCGCGAGGCACTGGCGGCCCAGCGCGCTTTGCAGGCCAGATTGGGCGCCGCCGGCCGCCTGACCCTGCGTCAGGCACGCGAGCGGCTGCTGCCGTTGGTGCGCACCCTGAACGCCGTGAGTCCGCTCGCCACGCTCGATCGCGGCTACGCCATCGTGAGCACCGAGGACGGCGCGATTCTGCGCGATGCGGCGGCGGCGCCCGCGGGCATGCGCATCGTGGCGCGGCTGGCGCACGGGCGAATCCGCGCCAAGGTCGAGGGCGGCTCGGCTTGATGCGCAGCGCGCTGATCCTGACCTCGCTGCTGCCGGCTTTGGTCGCGTCGATGCCCATGCCGCGCGAGAGTGCGGTCCCGGGTGGTGTGAAAATCATTCCTCTGACTGCAGCCGGATCGGCTGCGGACTCCGTGCCCTATGTCGATGCGGACGGGCATCGGGCGCTGGTCGTCAATGACGGCGCCGGCTGGTTCGCGCTGATCGGAATTCCCCTGTCGGCTCCCGTCGGCATCAGGCAGATCACGGTGCGCGTCCGCGGCCCAGACGGCGCCGCGCGCAGGATCGGCTTTACGGTGGCGGCGAAGCGCTACGCCAGCCAATCCTTGCAGGTCCCACCCAAGCAGGTGGACCTGTCTGCGGACGATCTCGCGCGCGTTGCGAGCGAGCGCGGCAAAATCGATCGCGCGCTGAACCACTGGTCCTCGCGGCAACCCGACACACTGCTGCTGGCGCAGCCGGTACCGGGCGTGCGCAGCAGCTCGTTTGGCCTGCGGCGCGTCTTCAACGGCGAGTCGCGCAGTCCGCACAGCGGCATGGACATCGCCGCGCCGAGCGGCACCGCGGTGCTGGCGCCCGCCGCGGGCGAGGTCGTCGACATCGGCGACTATTTTTTCACCGGCAACACGGTGGTGCTAGATCATGGCCGCGGTTTTTTCAGCATGTATTGTCACCTGAGCGCCGTCGACGTGCGGCCCGGGCAGCAGGTCGTCGCCGGCGCACGCATTGGTGCGGTCGGCATGACCGGTCGGGCCACGGGTCCGCATCTGCATTGGGCTCTCAGCCTGAACCGCGCCTGGGTCGACCCGGAACTATTCGTCCGCCAATGAACACGGGGTGATCCGCATGAGTGTCGCAGCCAGCCCACCGTCAGCCACGCAGGTCATTCCGGTTCTGCTCAAGGGACAGAAAGCCCTGGTGACCGGTGCCAACTCCGGCATCGGCAGGGCCATTGCCATCGCACTCGGCCAGTCGGGAGCGGATGTCGCCGTCAACTATGTGGACGGCGATGCAGCGGCGCAGGAGGTCGTCGACGCCATCATCGCCGCCGGCTCGCGCGCCGTCGCCATCAAGGCGGATGTGTCGGACGAGGCCGAGGTTCAGGCGATGTTCCAGCGCATGTACCAGGAGTACGGCACCATCGACATCCTCGTCAACAACGCCGGATTGCAGCGCGACGCCCCCTTCGATCAAATGACCCTGGCGCAGTGGAATTTCGTGCTCGGCGTCAATCTCTCGGGCCAATTCCTGTGCGCGCGCGAAGCGCTGCGCGAATTCAAACGCCGCGGAATCGTGCGCGAGGTGTCGGTGGCAGCCGGCAAGATCATCTGCATCAGCTCGGTCCACGAGGTCATTCCCTGGAGCAGCCATGCGAACTATGCGGCCTCCAAGGGAGGCATCATGCTGATGATGAAGACCCTGGCCCAGGAGGGCGCTCCATTCGGCGTACGCGTCAACAGCATTTGTCCCGGCGCCATCCGCACGCCCATCAACACCACCGCCTGGGATACCCCCGCGGCTTATGCGGCGCTGATGACCCACATTCCCTACAAGCGCATCGGCGAACCCGAGGACATCGGCCGGGTCGCGGTCATGCTCGCCTCGGATCTGTCCGACTACATCACCGGCGCGAGCATTTTCGTCGACGGCGGCATGACGCTGTACCCTGAATTCGCCACCGGCGGCTGAGGCCGCCCCGCGATCGGGCGTCAGACCGCCGGCGGGTTCGCCGGCGTACGAGGCGCCGGCGCCGGCACGGTCGCATTCTTCGGCGCGATCTTCTTGTCGGGCGCAGCGGTTTGAATCAGCGACACCAGCGGGCAATGCTGATGATGCAGCAGGATTTCGCCGAATCTGTCGAAGCTGCCGTCGGCGTTGGTCTTGAAGCCGAGGTGCTCGGCGAAGGGCAGATCATTGCAGTGCCCGAGCAGGGTGGCCTTGTACCAGGTGTGATCGCGGCTCTGTATGAGCACCGTCTGATCATTCACGACCCGCCAGTCGTTGATTCCATGGCGGTCGGCGAACGCAATACGCGCCTCCGGCGCCGGCGCCGGATCTGCGGCGAGTGCGATCTGCGGGGCGGCTCCCGCCGCAAATCCACCCAACGCGATGGCCAAGGACAATGTGCGCGTCATGCCGGACTCCCTGCTGGGTCGATGCTCACTAGAGTGCGCCGGCTCGCCGAAGTTCTGGTTGCATCGCAGCATTCAGCCTATATAGCCGTTCTGGGAATTACTCGATCCGCTCTCCATGCTGGGAGATGTCCAGTCCCTCCCGCTCCTGCTCTTCGGTGACCCGAAGGCCGATGGTCACATCGATGATTTTCAGGATGATGGAACTGACGGTGAAGCCGTAGATCAGCGTCGTGCCCACTCCCCAGAGCTGTGTGAGCACGGATCCGTCCGAACCGCTGATTTCCTTGCTGGCGAAAACCCCGGTCAGCAGCGCACCGATGATTCCGCCGACGCAGTGCACCCCGAACGCGTCCAGTGAATCATCGTAGCCGAGCGCGCTCTTCAACGAGGTGGCCGACAGGAAGCAGACCACGCCGGCGACCACGCCGATGATCACGGACGCGGAAGGTCCGACGAATCCCGATGCCGGCGTGATCGCCACCAGACCCGCGACCGCCCCCGATGCGATGCCGAGCACGCTCGGTTTGCCCTTGGATATCCATTCGGCAAACATCCAGCCGAGGGCTGCCGAGGCGGTCGCGATCTGGGTCGCCAACATCGCCATGCCCGCACGCCCGTCGGAGGCGACGGCCGAACCGGCATTGAAGCCGAACCAGCCCACCCACAGCAGCGATGCGCCGATCACCGTGTAGGTCAGATTGTAGGGCGGCATGGCCTCTTTCGGATAGCCGAGCCGCTTGCCCATGATCAGACAGCTCGCCAGACCTGCGATGCCGGCGTTGATGTGCACCACGGTGCCGCCGGCGAAATCCAGAACGCCCTTGGCGGCAAGCCACCCGGAGGGTTCCCACACCCAGTGTGCAATGGGTGAATATACGACCAGCGACCAGACCGCCATGAAGATGAGCATGGAGGAGAACTTCATGCGGTCGGCGAACGAACCGCATATCAACGCCGGCGTGATGATCGCGAAGGTCAGCTGGAACATGGCGTACACGGTCTCGGGCACCGTCAGCCCGAGATGCGAAACCGTGAGCTTCATGGCGTCGTGCTGGTAGAGCATGCCGCCGAGCAACGCGCGCGAAGTGCCCCCCACGAGGTAGGGATTCGTACCGGGCGTGAATGCCCACGAATAGCCAATCACCCACCACAGTATCGTGACCACGCAGGTGATCGCGAAGCTCTGCATCAGGGTGGCGAGGACGTTTTTCTTGCGGACCATGCCCCCATAGAACAGCGCCAGGCCGGGTATGGTCATCATGAGCACCAGCGCCGTCGACGTCAGCATCCAGGCGGTGTCGCCCGAATTGATCTTGTCGAAGCCGACCAGAACCGGTTCGGTCGGTGCCGGCGGGGCGGCAGCAGGCGCCACCGCCGAAGGAGCACTTGCGGTCGGCGTGGCCGTCGCCGGCGCATCGTCGGCCCATACGGTGTGTACGGAGAGCGCCAGCAATCCGAGACAGGCCAATCGAGACAGTTTAGTCATCAATGCGAATCTCCCTAAAGGTCTAAATTGCGCTGGCGTCGCGCTCACCCGTGCGGATGCGCACCACCTGCGCGAGATCGAATACGAAGATCTTGCCGTCGCCGACCTTGCCGGTTTGGGCGGATTTGGTGATCGCCTCGATCACCTGTTCGGCGAGCGGATCGGCCACCGCAATCTCGATTTTCGTCTTCGGAACGAATTCGACGGCATACTCGGCGCCGCGGTAGATTTCGGTATGGCCGCGCTGGCGACCGAAGCCGCGCACTTCGGTGACGGTCACGCCTTGCACGCCGACGTCGCTGATGGCCTTGCGAACGTCATCGAGCTTGAACGGTTTGATGATCGCGGTGATGAGCTTCATCTTCTGACATCCCTCCCCCGTGTTGGTCTTCGACATGTTCCCGGGTCGACCAATGACCCGGTTCCCGTGTTTTCTAAAGCACGTGGTGTGCCAGCACCAAGGACCTTTGGACTATCAGTGCCTTGTACCAACTATCGAGCGCATCACCTGCGCATGAGCGCACCAATCGGGCGCGCGGCGTCCAAAATGGTGCATCATTTTAATGCGGCGCGGCACCCGCATATGTCATTATTTTTTAACGCAATTATTCCAGCAAACGCACCGATTGTGGTGTAGGACTCGCACTTTTTTGGGCGGTGGCCGGCCGGCTCATTGCAGCACCAATTCGAGCCGGGCTTGCCCGTCCTGCGCCTTGGCCTTGTCGTTGACGACCAGGAAGATGCGCGCCGGATCGATTTGCGTGCCGGCGAGCAAGGCGGACTGCACCAGCGTCGCCCGCTGTTCGGCGAGTGCCTTCAGATCGGCGTCCGCAACGGTGACGTGGCTCCGCAGCTGCTGCTCGAGAAATCCGACGTGATCGGCCACGATGTCGTCCTTCGACTTGCCGGCCGCGTCGGCGGCAAATGTCGGCGCTGCGCCCAGCTCCTTCTTGTACAGCGCCGAAAGCAGTTCGAGCTTGGCGCGGGGTTCGAGCTGATCGAACGGGACACCGGCTTTGGCGTTCCTGCCGGCCGACAGCTGATCCTGCACTTCGGCGTTGAAGCGCGCTTGCAGCAGGGCCGGTCGATCGACATCGGGCACCGAGGCGATCGGCACCTCGATCTTGAGTTGCGGCCGCTCAGCCAGCACCTTCGACACCGAGTTGACCTTCGCGGTGGCCGGGCCATCGAGCGCGGCGAGTCCCGGCCCGAAATCGATGAACTGCATGTCGGGACCGCCGCCGAACAGCGACCCGAGCAGCGCGAACGGAGCGGTCACGGCCTTCACCAGCAGATTGAGCAGCACTTTCCAGATGAGAGGACCCAGGCGAAATTGCGGGTCGTCGAGCGAACCGGTCACCGGCAGATCCAGGTCGATCACCCCGTTTCGATCCTTCAGCAGCGACACCGCGAGCTTGACGGGCAGCGACACGGCGTCCTTACTCGCCGTCTTCTCGCCAAATTCGAGCTGATCCACCGTCACATGATGCTGCGCATCGAGCTTGCGGCCGTCGACCTTGTAGTGAAATTCGGTGGTGAGCTTGCCCTTGGTGATGTTGTAGCCGGCGAACTTGCCGGAATATGGATTGAACATCGTCAGCTCGATGTTGCGGAAACTGATCGCCAGATCCGTGTACAGCGTCGGGCCGAGCACATTGACCTCGCCGTTGATAGCCACCGGAGCGAACGGGTCCACCTGGCCGTGCAGGTCGACCTTGGCGCGCGAATTCGGCTTGGACGACAGCCCGAGGACGCTGCCCTCCAGGGACTGGATGCTCGCGGCAAAATTCGGTTTGATCGACAGATCCGAGAAATTCGCCACGCCCGCCTGAATCAGTATTTTGCGGATCGCCATGGGCATGGTGTCGCGAGGCGCTGTCGCGGCTGTCGCGGCCGGGCCGGCATTCGGGGGCTGCTTCGCGGCTGCCGCCGCCTTGGCGGGCTTCGGCGCCGCACCCGCGCCCGGACCCGTCAGCACGCGCTTCACGTTCAGGCTCGAATCCGCCTCGATGATGACGCGCGCGTAAGGCTTACGGGCCACGATTTGATCGATCTCCAACCGGTCCGGGCCCTGGCTGTACTTCACGCCAAGCACCTCGAGGCGGTCCCAGGAGATGAAATCGTCGTGAAGCGTATTGTCGACCGTGTGCAGCTTGTCCACCCGCAGATTGCCGGTGAGCTGCAGCGCCGGCTTGTCGCGGCCGTAGCGCACTTTGGCATCCCCGCTCAAATGACCGCCGAGCAGCGTCATCGCCGTGTATTGCTGCAGGTAGGGCTGGATCGCCGTCAGATCGACGCCACCCAGCTTCACCGACAGATTGGCTGCGAGCGGCTGCGGCGTGACATCGCCGCCCAGCTGCAGGCTGCCCGGGCCGTTGATTCCCGTGTCGAGCTCGAAACCCACGGATTTCGTCAAATCCTGGCTCAAGCCCGTGAGCTTCACGGAAAATGGCGCGAGCAGGAGCTTGGCGACGGGCTTGGTGCTGCGATCCTCGGCGCTGAGGCTCGCCGCCTGCAGGCTGAATTCACGCAGATCGAAGCGCCACGGCGGCGCCGCGGACGCCGCGGTCTGCGTCGGTGCCGTCGGCGCTGCCGCCGTTGACGCTGTCGTCGTCGATGTCGTCGGCGCCGGCGACAACGCTGCCGGGGGCGCCGCCGGGTGGGGCGGGGCCGCGAGCTGGGTCAGATTGACCGACTTGTCGGGGTTCAACCAGGCGGTGACCTTCACCCCCGACAACCCCACCGAATCGACGTGCGCTTCGCGCTTCGCGAGATCGACCGACGCACCGCTCACGCTGAAGGTGGGTACGAGGATCCAATCGACGTCGGCCTCCTTCGCGCGCAAACCGAGATCGCTCACCGTGACTTTCGACACGTCGACCTTCAATTCCACCGAGTCGCGGAGCGCGAAGTGATACGTGGCGGCGACGTCGATGGTGCCGGAGTGGACGACGAAGCCGAGCTGGTCCTCCAGATATTCCCAGATGGTGCGCGCGTGCAGTCCGTCGATGCGCAAATCGCCGTCCGATTGCACCGGTTGCACACCCAGCTGCCCGTGCCATTCGATGCGCTCGCCGAGCTTCGACGCGCCGCTGAAGGTGAAGCGCCCGCTTTCCCCCTCGCTGCCGGTGCTGAAATCCCGCAGATCGAAATTGATGGGCTCGAGGCGCGTCGAAAAATGCGACGGACGGCTGAGGTCATCGTAGGTCACCAGGCCGCGGCTGACGCTGAAATCGCCGATTTGGATCGCCGGCAGGGGACCCGACTTGGGGGGCGGCGTGGCGCTCGGCGGTGCCGTCGGCTGCAACCGCAGCAGATTCACCGAACCGTCCGTGGCGACCACCGCATGGGCGAACGGGCCATCGATGTCGATGGTCTTGAACACGAACGCCCGGTGCCACAGGGACGACAGCCCGAAATCGACGAACAGCCGGTCGAATCCCACCAGCTTGGTGCCGTCGGCGTCGGGCAGCGAAAAGCCCTTCACCTCCACCTGCAACAGAAACGGGTTGATGCGGATGTCGCCCACCGTCGGCGTGACGTTCAGCTGCTTCTGGATGTTTTCGATGAGCGCCGAGCGCGCGAGCTTCGGTGCGAGCAGAAAACCGCCGAGTGCGTACAACGCAACCAGAACCAGGAGGACGGCCAAAACCCAGACGGCCTTCGACCTGCGAAAGTTAGCCACGAATTCTCCCCGCAACATCCCGCCAGGCGGCTCCCGAGGCCTGCGATGGTACCGTTCTCGGGCGCGTCCTTAAAGTGCCGCGGACGGAATTGTCGGCTGTCAGCGCTTATTTCGCTGGATGAGCCGCTTGCGCTTGCGCACTTGTCGCGGCGTGAGCGGATTGCGCCTGCCCGCGAAGGGGTTCTCCTCGCTGCGGAACGCGACTCGAACCGGGGTCCCCGCCAGGTCGAAGGCCTTGCGAAACACATTCACCAGATAGCGCCGGTAGGCGTCGGGCACGTGATCCGTTTGGTTTCCATGAATGACGATCACCGGCGGATTGCGGCCGCCCTGGTGCGCATAGCGCAGCTTGATGCGCCGGCCGCGAACCAGCGGCGGCTGATGGCTTTCGATCGCCGCCTCCAGCACGCGCGTCAATTCCGGGGTCGCCATTTCCCGCGTCGCCGCCGCGTACACTTTCCGCACCGACGCGAACAATTCGCCCACGCCGCTGCCATGGCGAGCCGAAATGAAGTGCAGCGGCGCGAAATCGGCGAACGGGATGCGCTGCTCGATCTGGCCGCGGATCAAATCGCGCTGCTCGGCGGGAATGTTGTCCCATTTGTTGACGGCGATGACCAGCGCCCGCCCCTGTTCGATCACCGTTCCGAGGAGGCTCGCGTCCTGTTCCGCGACCGTGTCGTGGGCGTCCATGACGACCACGACCACGTGGGCGGTCTCGATCGCCTGCAGCGTCTTGATCACACTGAACTTCTCGACCGCATCCTCGATGCGGGCGCGCCGGCGCACGCCGGCGGTATCGATCAGGGTGTAGTGCTCGCCGTCGCGTTCGAAGGGCACCAGCACCGCGTCGCGGGTGGTTCCTGGTTCGTCGAAGGCGACCAGGCGATTTTCGCCGAGCAGACGGTTGATAAGCGTGCTCTTGCCGACATTCGGCCGGCCGATCACCGCAACCTTGATGCCGGTCGTCTCGGGTCCGTCGTGCGGGTCCGGAGCGAGACCCACGAGGGCCGCCTCGAGCAGCGAAATGACGCCCTGATCATGCGCCGCCGAGATCGGGTGCGGCTCGCCCAGGCCGAGCGAATGAAAATCCGCGACCGCGACGTCGTGATCGAATCCTTCGGTCTTGTTGACCGCGAGAAACACCGCCTTGCCGCTGCGCCGCGCCAGCTGCGCCACGAACTGATCCTGGGGCGTCAACCCGGCGCGGCCGTCCACGAGCACGATCAGCCGGTCCGCCTCGGCGATCGCACGATCGGTCTGCGCGATCATCAAACTCTCGATCGCGTCGGCGTTTTCGACCAGGCCGCCGGTGTCGACCACGATGCACGGCACATCGCAGCGCCGGGCGAAGCCGTACTGCCTATCCCGCGTCAGTCCCGGCAGATCGGCGACCAGCGCATCGCGCGTTCCGGTCATGGCATTGAACAACGTCGATTTGCCGACATTCGGTCGACCAATCAATGCAACGACCGGCAGCAAGAGGTCTCTTCAGGGCTTGGGCGGCGAGGGTTTGGGCGGCGGCGAGACGCGAAAAGCCGCCATTTTTCCGCCGTCGGTCAGCGCGACCACGATATCGCCCGAGGCGACCAGCGGGTTGGAGACCCTGTCCTTGGCGACGCGCATGCGGGCGACCAACTCCCCGCTGGCCTTGTCGAGCCAGTGCACGTAGCCCTGGAAATCGGCGACCACGACGGCGGTGCTCGTGAGGACCGGCTCGGTCAGACCGCGGCGCTTCAGTTTGTCGTTGCGCCACAGCTCCGAGCCGTCGCGCTCGCGCAGCGCCACGACGATGCCGTCGGATTGGGATATGAACACGGTCTCCGAATCGACCGTCAGTCCGCGGTAGCTCGACATGTCGTGCGACCACCAAACCTGACCCGAATCGAGTGCGAGCATCGCCGTTCGGCCCTGAAACCCGGCGGCATAGACATCGTCGCCGACGACGCGCACGGCCGAATCGATGTCGATCAGGCGATCGAGCTCGGTGCGTCCATGCGGCGATGCCAGGGCCGTGTCCCACACCGTATCGCCGTTCGAGAGGGAAACCGCCATCACCTTGCCGTTGTCGAATCCGCAGATGGCCAGATCCTTGGCGATGATCGGCGTGGCCGTGCCGCGCAGGCTCAAACGCGGGACCTGCTGATCCACCGACCACATCTCCTTGCCGGTGCTGCGGCTCAGCCCGCGCAGGCGGCCGTCCACGGAACGCAGCACCACCACCGACTCGCCGATCGCCGGGGCTGCGAGCAGCTCGGCATTGACCTGGGTGCGCCACAATTGCCGGCCGCTCGCCGCGTCCAGGGCGATTACCGCACCCTTGCTCGAGCCGACCACCAGCAGGCCGTCCGCGGCCGCGGGTCCGGCCGACAGCGGTAGCTTCAGGTTCTTGACCCACAGGTGCTTGCCCGATTCGAGCGCCACCGCCAGCACCTCGCCCTTGTGCGAGGCGGCGTAGGCCACGCCGTTGTCGATGGCCGGTCCGAGGCCGAGCCGCAGCAGCATCTGTTTCTTGCCGCCGCCGAGATTCGCGCTCCAGATCTCGCGAACCGGCAGCTTCGCGGGGAAATTGACCAGCACGGCCGGCGGTTCGACATCCTTGTCCTTGTCGCAACCGGCTGCAAACGCGAGCACGGCGAGAGCGGCCAGCAGCGGACGCTTCAGCGTGTGGCGCATCGGGGTATGGCGCATCAGGGTGTGGCCTTGGCGGTCGCGCCGGGCGCCGGGGCCGCGAGCGCGCCGATGTCGGCGATCTTCAGCTGCAGCAGGCCGGCGTCGACACCATGCGCTTCGCTGGCGGCCAGCGCGGATTTGTATTCGGTCAATGCGCCGCCCAAATCCTTCTTGGCATACAGCGCATCGCCGCGCACCTCGTGATAACGCCCGGCGAACGCCCCGGCCTTGGCGTCGGCGAGCGCGCTGAGCGCCGCATCCGCCTTGCCCTGGTCGATCAGCACGCGCGCCAGGCGCAAGCGCGCGATGTTGCGCAGCTCCTCGTCGCTCGAGCCGCTCATCACCGCGGTCAACGGCGCCACGGCGCCGGCGAGGTCGTTCGCCTCCACCGACAGGCGCGCGCGCGCGAGTTCGGCCTGGTCGGCGTACGGTGTGTTCGAATAGTCCCGGATCAGCCCATCGGCGATGCGCCTCGCAACCACCCGGTCGCCCCGGTCGAGCGCCGCCGTCATGTCGCCGAACTGCGCGGCTGCCTTCAGCGCGTGTTCGTTGCGGTAGCTCTCGTAATAACGCCATCCAAACAGCAGCACGGCGCCGATGACGATGCCTCCGAGCACCCACAGCCCGTTCTCGGCGGTCCAGCGCTTGACGGCCTCGACCTGCTCGTCGTCGGTCAAATAATCTTCTGCCATGTCTACTCCGCCACCCCCGTGAGACCCAACAAGGCGCCCAGACGTTCGCCCAGGGCGCCGATTGCGCATTCCTCCTGCGCCGACTCGCGACGCAACGCCTTCAACGCCGCGACGCCGCGCGCGGCCTCGTCCTCGCCGAGCACGATGGCGTATTCGGCGCCGCTCTTGTCTGCGCGTCTGAACTGCGTCTTGAAATTGCCGCCGCCGGCGTTGATCTGCAATTTCAGCCGGGGCTGCACATCACGCAGCTGCTCCGCAACTTTGAAGCCCAAAACCTCGGCAGGTTCCCCGACCAGCACCAAATAAACCTGCGGCCGTTCTCGCGCCATCGCGCTGCCCAGCTTCTCGATGAGCATCACGATCCGCTCTTGTCCCATGGCCCAGCCGATTCCCGGCGTGGCCGCACCGCCCAGTTGCGCCACCAGCCCGTCGTAACGTCCGCCGGCGCAAACAGTGCCTTGGGCGCCGAGATCGTCCGTGATCCATTCGAACACCGTGCGCGTGTAGTAATCCAGGCCGCGGACCAGTCGTGGCTCGACATGATACTCGATGCCGGCGCCGCGCAGGTGGGAACACAGCCGCTCGAAATGTGTAAGGGACGCGGGGTCGAGCGACTCGAGCAACGACGGGGCGCCGGCCACGATACGCTGCGTATCGGGGTCCTTGCTGTCCAGGATGCGCAGCGGATTGCCGTGCAGCCGGCGCCGGCTGTCCTCATCGAGCGTCGATTCGTACGCCTTGAAGTATTCGCTCAGGCGTTCGCGGTATGCGGTGCGGGCCGCCGCCGTGCCGAGCGAATTCAGGTGCAGCTTCACGCCGGACAGGCCCACCCGCCGCAGCAGCCGGGCCGACAGCAGGATCAGTTCGGCGTCGATGTCCGGCCCTTCGAAACCGAAGGCCTCGGCGTCGATCTGATGAAATTGGCGGTAGCGGCCCGCCTGCGGACGTTCGCGGCGAAACATGGGCCCCATGCACCACAGGCGCAGCCGGCCTTCGCGTAGCATTCCGTTGGAGATCACGGCGCGCGCCATGCCGGCGGTCGCCTCGGGCCTCAAGGTGATCTGATCGTCACCCTGATCGGTGAAGCTGAACATCTCCTTCTCGACGATGTCCGTGAAATCGCCGATCGAGCGCCGGAACAGCTGTGTCTGCTCGATGATGGGTACGCGCATCTCCTCGTATGCGTAGGCTGCGAATACCTCGCGCGTATGGCGCTCGAGAAATTGCCAGGCGGGCGATTGTGCCGGCAACACGTCGTGAACGCCGCGCAGGGGCTCGATGATTTTGCTCACGTCGCCCTTCAGCCGTGTGGGCGCGCGTTGTGCGAATCACGGCGCAGGATCCCGTCTGCGCCCGCCTCGAAGCGCGCCACGTCGCCATTGACGAACTGCGGTCCGATCGCGACCGCCCGCTCGTTGATTTCGAGCTGCACGCCGCTGGCGAAACCCAGATAGACGCGCAGCGGCGCCTCGCCCGCAAGCGACTTGACGCTGTTGGCGCGGCCGTTGCCGGCGAATACGCGCTTGCCCTTCGCATCGCGCACGTCGACCCAGGAATCCGCGGAGAAGCTCATGCGCAGGCGCGCATGCCCGGCGCCCAATTCTGGAGCGCCTGGCGCGGCCGAGGTCTGCGCGGGAGCGGACATGGCGGCTGCGGACTGCGGTTCGGTGGGCGCGGTGCCCGGTGTGCCGGACGCAGGCGCCGCGGCCGCGGCGGGTTCGGCGGCCTGGATCGGCGGCGGCGCGTCGTTCGCGGCCGCCGCGGCGCCGGAGGCTAGGGCACCGCCGGACCCGGCCGCGACATCCGCGGCCGGTGTTTCGGCTGCCGGGCTCGCCTTGGCGACCGCGGGCACGCGCTGTTGCCAGGGCTGCCACCACAGGATGCCGGCCACCAGCAACACGACGATGGCGGTGCCCGCGATGCCGGCCCACGGCAGATTGTGCAGGCCGGAATGCGGCACCAACGCGCGAACATTGGCGGCCTGGGGCTGCTGATCGCCGAGCTGCAGGGCCTCATAGCCGGCGACGATCTCGGCCGGCGGCAGTCCCAGCAGTGCGGCATATTTGCGCAAATGGCCCCTGGCATAAACCGCCGGCCCGACGCGCGCATAGGTGTCGGATTCGAGCGCCTCGATCACCCAGGTGTCGAGGTGCATCTCGTCCGCCGCCTTCTGCACGCTCAGGCCCTGGCGTTCGCGCTCGCGCCGCAGACGTGGCCCGGGGGTCTCCACGGCCTCGCTCATCGATCGATGCCGGCGCGCATCATCTGCGCCTGCTCCGAGGTGGGGAATTCAGTCTGCAACCGCCGCGCATACGATGCCGCAGCGGTGGCATCCCCGAGCTTGCGCTCGGCGCGCATGCCGAGCCAGAGAACCTCGGGAGTGGCCGGATTGACGGCGAGGTAGCGCTGCACTTCTTCACGCGCCTGGTCGGCATCGCCGCGGTCGAATTCCAGATTGCCCAATTGCAGCAGGGCTTCGGCCAGGTTCGGATGGATCGCGAGCGCCTGCCGGAAATAGCGCTCACTGTTGATGTTGTCGCCCGCGCCGCGAACGCAAACCCCGGCGTTGACCAGGGCAACCTCGGGCGTCAGATAGGTGGGATTGCGCGCCACCTCGACGAACAGCTTTTCGCCCTCGACGGCCCGGCCGGTGCGGCATAGGAAGCCGGCATAGGTGTTCTGGATGTTCGGGTCGTCCCTGCCGAGCCGCGCGGCGGTGGCGTAGGAATGCTCGGCCTTGGCGCTCTCGCCCAGACGCTCGTATATCAGACCGGCCGTCGCCTGCACGCTTGCGCTGCGCGGGTCCTGTTTCAGCGCCCGCTCGATCATCTCGCGCGAGGTGCCGAGCTTGCCGAGCCGCATGTACTCGATCGCGAGCTGCGTGTTCACCGAAGCGGCGGCCTCCGGTGATTTGCCGGGTGCCACGGTGTTCTGCACGCAGGCAGACAGCGCCAGCACGCAGGCCGCCGCCAGATATCTCACGGCACTTCCGCCGGCGCGATCGGCAGCCGCTGACCGAGCCGCACGGTCGCCCGGTTGGTGACGCGGCCGGCGAGCTGGCCGCACGCCGCCTCGATGTCGTCGCCGCGCGTCTTGCGGATGGTCGCAATGACCCCGTGCTCGTTCAGGACGTCCCGGAAGCCGACGATCGCCGCCGCCGGCGAGCAGCTGTAGCGTGTCCCGGGAAAGGAGTTGAAGGGGATCAGATTGACCTTCGCCGGGTGTCCGCGCAGCAATTTCGCGAGCTGCCGCGCATGTTCGCGTTGGTCGTTGACCCCGTCCAGCATGACGTATTCGAAGGTGACGCTGCGCCCGTTCTGTTTGTCGAGGTAGTGCCAGCAGGCCGCCAACAGCTCATCGATCGGGTGCTTGCGGTTGATGGGCACCAGTTCGTTGCGCAATTCGTCGTTCGGCGCATGCAGCGACACGGCAAGCGCCACGTTGCACTCCTCGGCGAGCTTGTGGATTTGCGGCACCAGGCCCGAGGTGCTCAGCGTGACGCGGCGCCGCGACAGGTCGTATCCAAGATCATCCAGGAAGATGCGCATCGCCGGCAGGACGTTTCGATAATTGGCGAGCGGCTCGCCCATGCCCATGAAAACCACGTTGGTTATCACACGGCCGGCCGATGCGCCGCCGCTGCGCAGCTCGCGCTGCGCCAGCCACACCTGGCCGACGATTTCCGCCACGGTCAGGTTGCGGTTGAAGCCCTGCTGTGCGGTTGCGCAAAACGAGCAATCCATGGCGCAGCCCACCTGGCTCGAAATGCACAGCGTGCCCCGGCCGGGTTCGGGAATGAACACCGTCTCGATGCCCTGCACTGCGTCCATTCGCAGCATCCACTTGCGGGTGCCGTCGGCGGAGCGCTGTTCGGTGACGATCTGCGGCACGGAAATGCCCGCCACAGCGGCGAGTTGCGCGCGAAAATCCTTGGCAAGATCGGTCATCTCTGCAAAATCCGCCGCGCCGCGCCGGTAGATCCAGTGCATGAGCTGGCGTGCGCGAAACGGCTTGGCGCCGAGACGCTGCGCCACGAAGCTCTCGAGTTCAGGCCGCGGCAAGCCGAGTAGATTCACACGATCGCCCGCCAGCATGTTCATGTCTCTCGGATTTCTCTGCGGTGCACGCTAGCGCGTGCGCGGGCAGACCTCGATTTCCCGGAAGAAATACGCGATCTCCCGTGCGGCCGTGTCGGCCGCGTCCGAACCATGCACCATGTTTTCATCGATGCTGGTCGCGAGGTCGGCGCGAATCGTGCCCTTGGAGGCCTTTTTTGGATCGGTGGCGCCCATGACGTCGCGGTTCTTGGCGACCGCGCCCTCGCCCTCGAGCACCTGCACCATGACCGGCCCCGAGGTCATGAAAAGCACCAGATCCTTGAAAAACGGGCGCTCCCGGTGCACGGCATAGAAGCCCTGGGCCTCCCGTTCCGACAAATGCTGCATGCGCGCAGCGACCACCCGCAGACCCACCTGCTCGAAGCGGCGATAGATTTCGCCGATCAGGTTTTTGGCAACGCCGTCCGGTTTGATGATCGACAAGGTGCGCTCAATTGGCATGCGGTCCCCGACTGAAGATTTGAACGAAAGGAACGAGAAATGGCCGGCAAGTGTACTTGAGAGAGTCCCCTCAAGCAATTCCAATGACTGCCGAAGTGCCTGTATTACTTGAAAAAACTGTCCCGCGGGGGGCGGGACGATCGGCCGCGCCGGCCGCTAGACGCTGAAACTCTCGCCGCAGCCGCACTCACCCTTGGCCTTGGGGTTCTGGAACTTGAAGGCTTCGTTCAAACCCTGCTTGACGAAGTCGACAATGGTGCCGTCGATCAGCGGCAAACTGGCCGAATCCACCACCACCTTGACGCCTCGGGCCTCGAAAACGCAGTCTTCGGCGTGAATTTCGTCGGCATAATTGACCACATACGCGAAACCCGAGCAGCCGGTCTTTTTGATGCCGACGCGCAGGCCGACGCCGGCACCGCGTTTCGCCAGGTGGGAACGCACCCGATCCGCCGCCGATTCCGTCAATACGATCGCCATATCGAGCCTCTGCGAGAATTCCAGGCGATATACATAACACGCAAGCGCGGTCCGCGCACGAGAACTCCTGCTCAACTTTTCACACCCGCGTCCGCCATGGCCGCGAGCCATGCATCTTCGACAACCAGTAGCCGCCCGAGTTTCTCCACCGGCAGGTCGAATCGACGCCGCAGGGCCTGCACGCCCTCGGGCAAGGCCGGCTGCGGGAGCCGGCCCACCGCCGCCTCGGCCACCCAGGCGGCCACGGCGATGGTGTGCGGGCATCCAAAGGCCAGGAACCGCGCGGCCGCGATGCGCCCGCCCGGCGCATCGATTTGCAGCTCGAATTGCACCCAGGTGCCTTGCGCGCGGCTGCCGGCCGCGCCACGGGCCGCCCCCGGCCCGAGGGTGCCGGCGCCAGGTGCGGTCTCGAAATAGCGCTGCGTCAGCTCGCTGTAATTCATGCGCCGGCGATCCGCCGCAGCCGCGCCACCGCTGCGGCCACCGCCTCCACGGCCACCTCGATGTCCTGCGGGGTGGTGAAGCGGCCGAGGCTGAAGCGCAGGCTGCTTTCGGCCAGGCGTTCATCGCGCCCCAGCGCCCGCAGCACATACGACGGCTCCCGCGCCGCGGAGGCGCAGGCCGAACCGGTCGATACGGCCACTTGGGCCCGTACCGCGGCGAGCAAGCTCTCGCCTTCCACCTCCTCGAAGGACACATTGAGCAGCTGCGGCACGGTGTTTTGCGCCGCGCCATTGCGCAGGACCCGGCCGATGGCCTCGAGTCCCTGCCACAGCCGGTCGCGCAGTGCCGCCACCCTCGGCCCTTCGGCCGTCGCCGCCGCCGCCAGGGCGAAGGCTTCGCCCATGCCGACGACCTGATGAGTCGGAACGGTTCCGGACCGCAAACCGCGCTCCTGGCCTCCGCCGAATTGCAGCGCCTGCAGCTGCAAATCGCGCCGTCGCGACACCAGCAAAGCGCCGACGCCCTTGGGTCCGTGGACCTTGTGCGCCGACAGGGACATCAGGTCGACGCCCGCTGCGCCGAAATCGATGGCGCATTTGCCCATGCTCTGCGCCGCATCGACGTGCAGGCGCGCCACGCCGTGACGCGCGCAGACCGCGGCGATGGCGGCAATGTCCTGCACCACCCCGATCTCGTTGTTCACGTGCATGATGGAGACCAGCGTGGTGTCGCCCTGCAGTGCCGCCTGCACCTGGCCCGGATCGATGCCGCCACCGGAGTCCGGTACCAGGTAGGTGACCCGCCAACCGCGGCGCTCGAGTTCGCGGCAAGGATCGAGCACGGCCCGATGTTCGGTGCGGGCGGTGACCACATGCCTGCCGGCATCGCGGTAATAATGAGCGGCACCGAACACGGCGAGATTATTCGCCTCCGTTGCACCCGAGGTCCAGATCACCTCCCCGGGTTCGGCACCCGCTGCCGCCGCCACCTGCGCCCGCGCGCGTTCGACGCGCTCGGCTGCGCGCTCGCCGAATTCATGTGCGTCGGAGCCGGGATTGCCGTACACGCCGGCCTCGGTCAGGCACTCGGCCATCCGGGCGGCCACCCGCGGGTCGACCGGCGTGGTCGCCGCGTTGTCCAGGTAGACCGGCGCCGTCATGGGTGCGCGCGCGGCATCCGGACTCATTTCAGCGGGCGGCGCACGCCCTGATCCGGCCGTCCCTGAACGGCGCTCAGGATGCCGCGCATGATGTTGAGTTCGTTGCGGTCGAGCTGCGCGCGGTTGAACAGCCTGCGCAGGCGCTCCATAAGATGTCCGGTGCGGTCCTCGAAATTGATGTCGTCGAGCACCTTTTGCAGATGCGCGTAGAAATGCTCGATGTCGCCTGAGGTCGCGAGCGGTTGATCGAACTGGGTGAACGAGCCGGGCGCCTCGCGCGCCACGAATATCTCGTAGGCCAGCAGCTGGACCGACATGGCCAGATTCAGCGAGCAATAGTCAGGATTGGCCGGAATCCGCACCAGCACGTTGCAATGCTGCAGGTCTTCATTGGCGAGCCCGTAGCGCTCGGAGCCGAACAGCAGCGCCGCACGGTTCTCCTGCGCCAGCGCCACGACTCTCGCGGCCACGTCGCGCGGCGTGGTGAATTCCCAGTGATACGAACGGGGGCGCGAGGTCGTGCCGGCGATGAAGCCGCAATCCGCGATGGCCTCCGCCACGCTGTCGACGACGCACGCCGCGGCCAGCACGTCGTCGGCTCCGGCAGCCAGGGCGTCGGCCTCGGCGTGCGGGAAAGCGCGCGGACGCACCAGCACCAGTTCCCGCAGCGCCATGTTTTTCATGGCGCGCGCAACCGATCCGATGTTGCCCGGATGGCTGGGATCTATCAGCACGATGCGAACGGCGGTGGTCATGCTCTGTTATTCTAGCGCCAGCCTATGCATCCACTGCTCAATATCGGCATGCGCGCCGCCAGGCGCGCCGGTGATCTGATCGTACGCAGCCTTTCGCGACTCGATTCGATCAAGATCGACACCAAGGGCCGCAACGATTTCGTCACCGACATCGACCGCAAGGCCGAGGCCGAGATCATCGCCACGGTGCGCCGCGCGCATCCGGACCACGCATTTCTCGCCGAGGAAACGGGCCGCAGCGGCGACAGCGAATTCCTCTGGATCATCGATCCATTGGACGGAACGACGAACTTCCTGCACGGATTTCCCACCTTCGCCGTCTCCATCGCGGTCGAGCAAAAGGGCCGGCTGCAGCACGCGGTCGTCTACGATCCCATGCGCCAGGAATTCTTCACGGCCTCGCGCGGCGACGGTGCACAGCTCGAGGGGAAAAAGATCCGCGTCAGCACGCAGCGCACGCTCGAGGGCGCGCTGATCGGCACCGGCCTGCCGTTTCGCGCCGGTGCCGGCTATATCGACGAATATCTGGCCATGCTCAAGGTGATCATGTCGACCGCGGCCGGGGTACGCAGGCCCGGCGCCGCGTCGCTCGACCTGGCCTACGTGGCGGCCGGCCGGACCGACGGGTTTTGGGAATTCGGGCTGTCCCCGTGGGACACCGCCGCCGGCACGCTGCTCATCCAGGAAGCCGGGGGCCGGGTGGGAACGCCCGCCGGCGCGCAATACGCGCTCGGCAGCAACATCGTCGCCGGCAATCCCAAGGTGTACGAAGCGCTGCTCGCCGCGATCGGACCGCTCGCGCCGGCGGCGCTGCTCGTCTAGCAGGCTAGCGGGTGCCCGCGCCGGAAGCCGCCGCTGCGGCCGGCGGCTCCGGCGCGCCGCGCCGCAACCGGCTGTGCGAGTAGCCGTAAAAGAAATACAGGGCGAAACCGACCGCGCTCCACAACACCAGACGCATCCAGGTCGCGGTGGGCAGCGAGGCCGCCATGCCGGCGCAGAACAGCACCCCCATGATCGAGGTGAACCACACCGCCGGCACCCGGAAGGGCCGCGGCAGATCCGGCCGGGTATAGCGCAGCACCAGCACGCCGATGCACACCACGATGAAGGCGACCAGCGTGCCGATGGACACCAGTTCGCCGAGGATGCCGATCGGCAGCAGGCCGGCGAACGTGGCCGCGAGCACGCCGGTGATGAGCGTGGCGATGTGCGGGGTGCGAAATTTCGGATGCACGGCGCCGAAGTACTTCGGCATCAGGCCGTCGCGCGACATGGTCAGCCAGATGCGCGCCTGCGGAATGATCATGGTGATGATGACGGAGGTCAATCCGAACAGGGCGCCCCAGATGACCCAGCTCGTCAGCCACGAGAGCTGCGGGTGCGCTTCGAGGGCGACCGCCACGGGCGCGGCGTCGTTGAGCTGCTGGTACGGCACCAGTCCGGTCATCACGCTCGACATCAGGATATAGAGCACGGTGCAGATGGCGAGGCTGCCGAGCATGCCGATCGGCACGCTGCGGGCCGGATCCTTGGCCTCCTGCACCACGGTCGAGACGCCGTCGAAGCCGATGTAGGCGAAGAAGATGATGGCCGAGGCCTGCAGGATCCCGCTCCAGCCGAATTCACCGAAAGTGCCGTTATTCTTCGGGATGTACGGCGCCCAGAGCGACGTGTTGACATAGATGGCGCCGAACACGATCACTGCGACCACGATGCTGACCTTGATGGCCACGATGATGGTGTTGACGGTGGCGGATTCCTTGATGCCCTTGTAACAGAGCGCGGTCGCCGCGGCGATGATCAGAATCGCCGGCAGGTTGATGAACGCGGTGGTGCGGTGGATCTCGAACCCGACTTCGGAGGCCTCGAACGGCGCCGAGGTGAGCCAGGCGGGGAAGATGTTGATGCCATACAGGTCGAGCAGCTTCACGAAGTAGCGGCTCCAACCGACCGCAACCGTGGAGCAGGCCATCATGTACTCGAGCACCAGGTTCCAGCCGACGAACCACGCCACGATTTCACCGAGCGTCGCGTAACTGTAGGCATAGGCGCTGCCGGCCACCGGCACCATGCCGGCAAATTCGGAATAGCAAAGACCCGCGAACATGCAGCCGATGCCGGCGATGATGAAAGAAATCACGATCGCCGGCCCGGCGTGCTGCGCGGCCGCGAGCCCGGTGAGGACGAAGATTCCGGTGCCGATGATGCCGCCGATGCCGAATGCCACCAGCGCCGGCACGCCGAGCGCCCGAACCAGGTGCTTGCCGGCCGCCTCCTCATGGTAATCGGCGATCGGTTTGACTGCGAAAATTCCCGTGTTATTCATGTCGTGCACCCAATTTGCGCTGGCTTCGCCCGACTGTATCGGCTTTCCTTGCCCGCCGCTAGGAGACCCGCTTGCGGAGCCGGATATTCATCCATTCCACGGCCGTGGCAAAGCCCATGGCGAAATACAGGTAGCCGCGGGGAATTTCGTGGTCCACCGACTCGCCGATCAGCGCGGCGCCCACCAGCACCAGGAACGCGAGCGCCAGCACTTTGAGCGTGGGGTAGCGGTCGATGAATTTGCCGACCGCCGCCGACACCCACATCATGAACACCACCGAGCAGACGATGGCGGCCGCCATCACCTCGATGCGGTTGGCGAGCCCGATGGCGGTAAACACCGAATCGAGCGAAAACAGGATGTCGATGACACCGATCTGCAGGATGACCAGCCAAAACCCGTCCAGCAGCCCGGGTGTGCGATCGCGCCCGCGACCCTGCAGGGTGGCGCGGATCTCGAGCACGCTGTTCAGCAGCAGGAACAGGCCGCCGGCGAACAGCACCAGGGCGCGACCCGATATGGCCACGTCGAGCACTGAAAACAGCGGCCGGCGCAGGCTTGCGAGCCAAGTGATCGAATACAGCAGCCCCAGCCGGGTGAACATTGCGAACACCAATCCGAGCACGCGCGCGCTGGCGCGCCGCGGCGCCGGCAGGCGCGCGACCAGCACGGACAGCAGGATGATGTTGTCGATCCCGAGAACGATCTCGAGCAGCGTCAGGGTCAGAAACGACAGCCAGGCCTGCGGCTCGAACAACAACTGCATGAATCCACTCTAGGGTCCGCGCGCGGCCAGGGCAAGGCCGTCACCCGGCCGCAGGCGATTTCCGGCTTCGACAGGCGCTCCGCGGCTTCGCAGGAGCTCCGCGGCTTCGCAGGAGCTCCGCGGCTTCAGGGCAGGCCGTCCACCTCTTCCGGTTTGGTGAGCTTGCGCTCCAGCAGGTCGTCGGTCCTGAGGCCGAGGTCGAGCGCGAGTGCCGCGGAGATGTAGATCGAGGAGTAGGTGCCGGCCAGGATGCCGATGACCAGCGCCGCCGAGAAGCCGTGCAGGGTTTCGCCGCCGAATATCAGCAATGCGAGCACCACCAGCAGGGTCACCAGCTTGGTCATCAGGGTGCGCGACAGCGTTTGGTTGATCGATTCGTCGATGACCTGGGCGATCGACAGCTTGCGGGCGGTGCGCGCCCGTTCACGAACCCGATCGAAGACGATGACGGTGTCATTGAGCGAATAGCCGATCACCGCGAGAATCGCGGAGATGGCCGTCAGATCGAACGTCATCTGGGATACCGCAAAGAACCCGAGCACGCAGATTGGGTCGTGCAACACCGCAAAAATCGCGCCCAGGGCGAGTTTCGGCGTGAAGCGCAGCAGCACGTAGATCAGGATCAGCACCAGGGTGGCCACCAGCGCCCAGGCGCCCTTGACGAACAACTCCTGCCCGACCTGCGGCCCGACGATCTCCGTCTGCTGCAGCTTCACGCCGGGATCCGCGGCGCGAAAGATGTCGAGAATGCGCGCGCCGATCTCGCCGCCCCTGGCGCTCGGATCGGGCGGCAGGCGCACCAGGATGTCCCGCGAACTGCCGAACGCCTGTACCTGGGCGCCGGCGATGCCGGCCTTGGCCAGGTCGCCGCGCAGCGCCTCGATGTTCGGCGCCTGCGGAAAATTCGTCTCGACGACGATGCCGCCGGTGAAGTCGATGCCCAGATTCAGACCGCGAGCTGCGACCAGCGCCAGCGATGCGACGATCAGGACCGCCGACAGGCCGTACCAGATCTTGCGCGTCCGCATGAAGGGGAAGCGCGTGACTTTGTGAAAGAATTCCATGTATTTGAACCCCGATTCGCGCGGCCGGATCGACCGCCTAGATCGACAACCGCTCGATCTTGCGCTTGCCGCCGTAGATGACCTGGACCAGCGCGCGACTGCCCATGAGGGATGTGAACATCGACGTCGCGATCCCGAGCACCAGCACCACCGCGAAGCCGCGCACCGCACCGGTGCCGAACAGCCACAGCACGAGGCCGGCGATCAGCGCCGTGACGTTGGAGTCCGCAATCGCCGAGAACGCGCGGTCGAAGCCCGCGGAGATGGCCGCACGCGGCGAGACGCCGATGCGGATCTCCTCGCGAATGCGCTCGTAGATCAGAATGTTGGCATCCACCGCCATGCCGACGGTCAGCACCACCGCGGCGATTCCCGGCAGGGTGAGCGCGGCACCGACCAGCGACAGGAATGCGGTGAGCAGCACCACGTTGGCCGCCAACACGATGTCGGCAATCAAACCGAACGCCTTGTAGTAGATCGCCATGAAGATGAAGGCACCTAACATGCCGAACACCATCGCGTTGACCCCCTTGTCGATGTTGTCCTGACCGAGGCTCGGGCCGATCGCCCGCTCCTCGACCGGCGTCAGCGGCGCGGCCAATCCGCCCGCCCGCAGCAGCAGCGCGAGTTCGCGTCCCTCGATGGGATTCACGCCGGTGATCTGGAAATTGTTGGAGAACACCCCGCGAATGGTCGCACGATTGATGACCTCCTCGGTGGTGCGGTCGACATCGACGCCTTCGGCGTTTTTCTCGCGGGAACGGTCGATGAACACCACGGCCATCAGGTGACCGATGTTCTCCTGCGTGTTCTTGAGCATCTTGGCCGCGCCGCGGCTGTCGAGGCCCACCGACACCGCCGGGCCATCCTGGCTGTTCGGCTGAAACGAGGCATCCGTCAGCTGATCGCCGGTGACGACCACGTCGCGCTTCAGTAGAACCGGCTGCTTGTCCCGGGTGTAGTACAGTTTGGAGCCGAGCGGCACATGGCCGGTGGCGGCGGCCTCCAGCGGATTGTTGGCCTCATCGACCATGCGAAATTCCAGGGTTGCGGTCTTGCCGAGGATCTTCTTGACCTCGGCGGAGTTCTGCAGGCCGGGCAGTTCGATCTGGATGCGGTCCACGCCCTGGCGCGCAACCTGCGGCTCGGACACCGCAAGTTCCGGGCTGTTCAGCCGGTTTCGCAGGATCACGATGTTCTGCTGGATCGCGTAGTCCTCGCGCTCCTTGATCTCGGCCGGCGTGAGCACCAGATCGAGGGCAGGCGAACCATCGACGGTGGCGTCGGTCAGGGTCAGATTGCGGCTGTCGGCGAGAATGGCTGCGCGGCCCTTGGCGAAGCTGTCGGCGTCGCGGAACAGCACCCGCACCCGGTTCTGCGCATAATCCACTTGCACGTCCTGGTAGCCGATGCGGGCGTTGCGCAGCGACGCGCGGAAGTCCTGCTCATGGTGATCGAGCTGCTGCTTGACGGCGCCCGCCACGTCGACCTGATAAACGAGGTAGACGCCGCCGCGCAGGTCGAGGCCGAGCTTCAGCGGGTTCAACCCCAGATTGCGCATCCACTCGGGAACGCGCGAGGCCTGCGACAGCGCGATGGTGTACTCGTTGGGCTGGCCCTCCGCGATGACGTCGCGCGCCTTGAGCTGGTCCTGTTTGGTGGCGAAACGCAGGGTCAGCCGCCCCTGGTCGAGAAATGCCCCGGTGGCCTTGACGCCCTTGTCCGCGAGCAGCCGCTCGATCGATGCCCGGTCCCCGTCCTGCACCGCCGCCCGGTCGCGCGCGAATTGCAGGGCATTCTCCTCGCCGAACAGGTTCGGCAGCGCGAGCAATATCCCGAACAGCAACACGATCGCCACCAGCGCAATCTTCCAGCGCGGGTATGAAATCATGCGCTCTTGACCGTGCCCTTCGGCAGCACCTGGGCGACCTGGAATTTCTGCAGCTTGACGCTCACGCCGCTCGCGATCTCGAGCGTCAGGAACTGCTCGCCGACGTCGGTGACCTTGCCGAGGATTCCTCCGGTGGTGGCGACCTCGTCGCCGGCGGCGATCTTCGAGAGCATCTCGCGCTGCTCCTTGGCGCGCTTGTTCTGCGGCCTGATCAGCAGGAAGTAGAAGACCACCAGGAGCAGTACGGGCAGCATCAGCGCACTCAGGATGCTTTGTCCCCCAGCTGCCCCGGCCGCCTGCGCCTGGGCAGAATTAATGAAGAAATCCATAGCGTTACACCTGTTATTTGCGGTATGGCCGCGGCACAAAGGCGCGTATTATACAAAGAAACGCACGCCGCAAAGGTAAACCGGTCCCTTCGAGGTCAGGCCGGCGCCGCTTCCTCGAGGTTCGCATAGAACTGCGACGCATAGGCGTCGAGGCGCCCCTGGCCGATGGCGGCGCGGATCTCGGCCATCAGGCGCTGATAGAAATGCAGGTTGTGGATGGTGTTGAGCCGTGCACCCAGGATTTCGTTGCACTTGTCGAGGTGGCGCAGATAACTGCGGCTGTAGTGCCGGCAGGTGTAGCACGGGCAGTCGGCCTCGATCGGCGCGGTATCGCGCTGATGCGCGGAATTGCGGATGTTGAGCACGCCGCGCCGGGTAAACAGATGCGCATTGCGGGCATGGCGCGTCGGCATGACGCAGTCGAATAGGTCGATGCCGCGGCGCACCCCTTCGAGGATGTCCTGCGGCCTGCCGACGCCCATCAGGTAGCGCGGTTTGTCCGGCGGCATGTGCGGCGTCAGCGCCTCGAGCACACGGTTGCGTTCCGCCTCGGATTCGCCCACCGCGAGTCCGCCCACGGCGAGTCCTGCGAATCCGATGTCCTCGAGCGCCGCCAGGGATTCCCGCCGCAGATGCGCATGCACTCCGCCCTGGATGATGCCGAACAGCGTGCCGGGTGGCTCCTCCCGGTGATACTCGGCGTGGCCGCGCAGCGCCCAGCGCATGGAGCGCTCCATGGAAGTGCGCGCCTCGGCCTCGCCCGCCGGGTACGGCGTGCACTCATCGAAGCTCATGGCCACGTCGGATCCCAGAATCCGCTGGATGCGCATCGACTCCTCCGGCGAGAGGAACACCGGCACGCCGTCGACCGGCGAGCGGAAGCTCGCGCCCTCCTCGGTGATCTTGCGCATCTCGGCGAGGCTGAACACCTGGAAGCCGCCGGAATCGGTGAGTATCGGTCTACGCCAGTGCATGAAATCATGCAGATCGCCATGCGCCGCGATAACCGGCGTGCCGGGCCGCAGGAACAGGTGAAATGTGTTGCCGAGCAGCATTTCAACGCCGATCGACTCGAGTTCCTCGGGGGTCATCGCCTTGACGGTGCCATAGGTGCCCACCGGCATGAATGCCGGAGTCTCGACGCCGCCGCGGGCGAATTCGAGCCGGCCGCGCCGCGCCGCGCCGTCCCGTGCCGACAACCGGAAGCTCATGCGGCCGCGCACGCTCAGGTGCGCTCCGGGACTGCTGCGGCGGGGGTGATGAACATCGCGTCACCGTAGCTGAAAAACCGGTAGCGCGCCCGCACCGCGTGCGCATAGGCGCGGAGCAGCGCTTCGCGGCCCGCGAACGCGGCACACAGCATCACCAGGGTGGATTGCGGCAGATGGAAATTGGTGAGCATGGCATCGACCGAGCGGAAGCGGTGGCCGGGTCTGATGAAGATCCGGGTCTCGCCCTCGAAGGGCGCCGGCTGGCCGCCGGTCGCGGCGCTCTCCAGGCTGCGCACCACGGTGGTCCCGACCGCCACCACCCGCCCGCCCGCGGCGCGCGCCTCGCGGATCGCCGCGCAAGTCCGGGCGGGGACCCGCGCGTACTCCGGATGCATGCGATGCGCGTCGATGTCCTCGACGCGCATCGGCTGGAAGGTGCCCGCGCCCACGTGCAGCGTGACGAACTCGTGGCGGATGCCGCGCGCCGCCAGCGCGGCGAAGATCTGGGCGTCGAAGTGCAAACCGGCCGTGGGAGCCGCCACCGCGCCGGGTGCGCGTGCGTAGACCGTCTGGTAGCGTTCGCAATCCGCGTCCTCGGCCTGCCGCGCGATATACGGCGGCAGCGGCATGCTGCCGTGGGATTCGAAGAACGCCAGCACGTCGCCCGAGAATTCGAGCCGTGTGAGACCCTCCTCCTTGCCCAGCATCCGGGCCTGATGGCCGCCGGCGAGCCGGATCAGGCCGCCCGGCCGCAGCGGCTTGCTGGAGCGGGCCTGCACCAGCGCCGTGTGGTCGTCCTGCACGCGCTCCAGCAGGATCTCGATGCGGCCGCCGCTCTCCTTCACGCCGTGGGCACGCGCCGGCAGCACCCGCGTGTCGTTCAGCACCAGCAAATCCCGTGGTGACAGGAGCGACGGCAGGTCGCGGAACACCCGATCGCTGACGCTGCCGGTGGCGCCCTCGAGCAGCAGCATCCGGCTCGCGCTGCGCGGCTCAACCGGCCGCTGTGCGATCAGCTCGGGGGGCAGGTCGAAGTGAAAATCCGAGCGTCGCATTTGCACGGGAATACTACCAACAGGGCCGATCGCATATACTGCCGCACCTGGCATGCCCGGATGGCGGAACTGGTAGACGCGCCGGACTCAAAATCCGGTGGTGGTGACACCGTGTGGGTTCGATTCCCTCTCCGGGCACCAGTATTAACTATGGACGACACTTGAATTTCTGCAGCAATTGCGGCTCACCCGTCGTATTGAAAGTTCCCGAGGGGGACCATCTGCCCCGCTTCGTGTGCACGAATTGCGGCAAGGTGCACTACCAGAATCCGCTGCTGGTGCTGGGATGCGTGCCCGAGTGGGAGGGCCGGATTCTCCTGTGCCGCCGCGCCATCGAGCCGCGGCTCGGCTATTGGACCGTACCGGCCGGATTCATGGAGAACGGCGAATCCCTGCAGGCGGCCGCCGCGCGCGAATGCTACGAAGAGGCGCGGGCGACGGTCGAGGTGGGCTCGCTGCTGGCGGTCGTCAGCGTCATCCATGCAAACCAGGTGCACGTCATGTTTCGCGCACGCTTGATCGAGCCGCGATACGCCGCCGGACCCGAGAGTCAGGAGGTCGGCCTGTATGCCGAGGCCGAGATCCCCTGGGGCGACCTGGCATTCCCCAGCGGGGAGTTCACCCTGCGCAGGTACTTTCAGGACCGCACTGCCGGCCGCGAAGACCATCACGTGACCGAATTGAACCGCTCCCTCAAATAGCCTATGGCACAATATCGGCGTCGAAACAGCGCAATAGAATTCAGAAGGGTAAGACATGACCTTTGTGGTGACCGAGTCCTGCATCAAATGCAAGTACATGGATTGCGTCGAGGTTTGCCCGGTCGACTGCTTCCATGAGGGACCGAATTTCCTGGTGATCGATCCGGACGAGTGCATCGACTGCACCTTGTGCGAACCGGAGTGTCCGGTGGAGGCGATTTTCTCAGAGGAGGAGATTCCGGACGGTCAGGAAGCGTTCAAACAGCTGAACGCCGAACTCGCCAAGAAATGGCCGGTGATCAGCGAGAAAGGCGAGGCGCCGCCGGACGCCAAGGAATGGGAAGGCAAACCGGACAAGCTGAACCTGCTCGAGCGCTGATCAGCGCTTGGCGAGCCGCAGATCGTTTATCTGCTGGACCAGCTCGTGCGGCGGCATGTAGCCCGCGATGTAATCCCCGTTTTCGGTGACGATGGCGGGCGTACCGCGCACGCCGATGGTCTGCCCCAGTGCGTATTCACGCGCCACCGGCGTGGCGCCGCAGGTCTTGGTCATGTCGAGCTGGCCGCCGGCCTTGGCTCGCGTCAGCGCCTCGTTGCGGTTCGCCGAACACCAGACCACCTCCGCCTTGCGCCAGCTCTCGGTTCCCGGCCCGGTGCGCGGATAGAACATGTAGCGCACGCGCACGCCGAGTTTGTTGAGTTCGGCCATTTCACTGTGCAGCTTGCGGCAATATCCGCAGTCCACGTCGGTGAACACGGTGATCGTGTACTTCGGATTCGGCGGCGAGAAGATCAGCATCTGCGACTCGGGAACCTCGTTGATCAGTGCGATGCGCGCCCGTGTGCGCACCTCCTCGGTGAGATTCGCCCGCGAATCCATGTCATAAAGGTTGCCGTCGATGAAGTACTTGCCGTCGGCGGTCAGGTAGCTCACGTCGGCACCCTGGGCGAATTCGTAGATGCCCGGAATGGGCGATGGACGCAGGTCCTCGAGCTTGGATCCCGCCGGCAGCCGCTTGAGCAGCGCGGCACGGGGGTCCTTGGTGGCATCGGCCGGAGGATCGGCGGCAAGCGCCGGCGCCAGACCGCCGGCGAAGGCCACGAGCATGAACAAGGCGGCGATTTTTTGCGGCATGAGTTCCACCAGAAAGATCACTTATTCGACCGGGCGGCGGCCCCCGGGTTCAACCCGAATTCTACCAGACGGGCGCGCGCCGCGGCGCGCTGCGGCTAGCCGCGCGGATGATGCTGCGAATGCAGCTCTTTGAGGCGCTCACGGGCGACATGGGTGTAGATCTGCGTGGTCGACAGATCGCTGTGGCCGAGCAACATCTGCACCACCCGCAAGTCCGCGCCGTGATTCAATAAATGGGTGGCGAACGCGTGGCGCAGGGTATGCGGAGACAGTTCCTTCTCCACCCCGGCCTTCTTGGAATATCGCTTGATGATGTGCCAAAACGCCTGCCGGGTCATGCGATCGCCGCGGCGCGTCGGGAACAGGTAGTCGGTCTGCCGCTCGAGCAGGATTTCCACGCGCGGACCGCGCATGAACTGTTGCAGCCATTGCACAGCCTCGTCGCCCAGCGGAATCAGGCGTTCGCGGTTGCCCTTGCCGAGCACCCGCATGACACCCTGATTCAGGTTGACCTGGTTGTGCTTCAGGCTCACCAGTTCGGTGACCCGCAGACCGGTGGCGTACAGCACCTCGAGCATGGTGCGGTCACGGTGACCCAGCGGATCGGAGACCGTCGGCGCTTCGAGCAGGGAATCGACCTCGGCCTCGGTGAGCGATTTCGGCAGCGAGCGGCCGATCTTCGGCATGGCGATCTGCGCCGTCGGGTCCAGCGCAATCAAGCCTTCGCGCACCATGAATCTGTAAAATCGGCGGAAGCTCGACAGCTGCCGGGCGGTGGATCGCGGCCGCGAGCCGCCTTCGACCCGCGCGGCGATGAAGCCGAGCAATTCGATGCGAGTGGCCTTGAGCAGCGCGCTGTCGCGTTCGTCCAGCCAGCGGCCGAGCGCCGTCAAATCGGCGCGATACGCCGCCAGCGTGTTGGCGGACAGTCCGCGCTCGGTCCACACGGCGTCGAGAAAGCGCTGCAACGCCGGATCGGCCGCCTCGCGAGTGGGCGGTACCGTTGTGCCCGATGACCGTGTATAAACCGTCCGTTTCAGAGCCGTCGCCATATTGTCCTGCGTGCACCGCGGCGCACGAATTTCCGATCGGTATGCAATCGGGTGTCAGTATGCGAGGGGTATGGGCAGGTCGGCGTGACCCGAATCACAGTAACACCAAGTATTAACATAAGGAGAACCAGATCACAGAAGTCAAAGCCGGCACGGGCTGGGATCTGCCGGGCGCCGCGTACGGAATCTATTCTTTGCTACTCTTCACCGCGCTAGGTACGGCCGTGCTAATCATCAATTTATTCGTGCCCAATCTGCGCAACCGGCGGTTCGTGGCTGGCGCCTTCTCCCGCGCCTTCCTGCGGTGCGCCGGCGTGCCGTTTGCGGTGCAGGGCGCCGAACGTCTGCCGCCCACCCCCTGCGTGGTGGTGGCAAATCATGCAAGCTACGTCGATGGCTTGGTCGCGGCGGCCGCCCTGCCGCCGAATTTCGCTTTCGTGATCAAGAAGGAGATGATCAAGGTGCCGCTCGCGGGGGTTTTGCTGCGCCGCCTGGGCTCCGAGTTCGTCGAACGCTTCGACCGGCGGAAAAGCGCCGTCGATGCCCGGCGCGTGGTGAAACTGGCGGTCGCCGGCCAGTCGCTGGTGTTCTTCCCCGAGGGCACCTTCGATCATCGGCGCCAGGTGGGAAAATTCATGCGGGGCGCCTTTGCCACTGCGGCGCGCGCGGACATGCCGGTGGTGGCGATGGCAATCCACGGCACCCGCGATGCGCTGCCTTCCGGCAGCCTGTGGCTGCGCCGCAGGCCCATCCGGGTGGAGATTTTGCAGGTGCTGACGGCAGCCGAGGCGCGGCTGCACAGCCGCGAATTGATTGCCCGGGCGGTGGGGGAGCCGCTGGCGTCGTGAACCATTCAACCGATCCGGCCGTGATTCTCGCCGCCCGCCGCACCCCGCTCGGCGCATTCCAGGGCGCTTTTGCGGGGCTCACGGCGCCGCAGCTCGGCGCCTGCGCCATCCGGGCGGCGCTGGCCGATTCAGGATTGGCGCCCGGCGACGTCGACGAGGTCATTATGGGCATGGTGCTGTCCGCCGGAATCGGCCAGGCACCCGCACGCCAGGCGGCCCTGGCCGGCGGCATTCCGGCGGCCACACCGGCGACCACCGTGAACAAAATGTGCGGTTCGGGCATGCGCGCCGTCATGCTGGCCGCGGACCAGATCGTCGCGGGCTCCGCCCGCACCGCCGTGGCCGGCGGCCTGGAGTCGATGACCAATGCGCCGTATCTGCTGCCGAAGGCCCGCGCCGGCTATCGGATGGGACACCAGGAGGTGCTCGATCACATGTTCTTCGACGGCCTGCAGAGCCCCTGGGACGGACAGCTCATGGGTTGTTTCGCCGAGGCGACCGCCGACAAGTACGGGTTCTCGCGCGTCGCCCAGGACGATTTCGCGTGCGAGTCCGTGCGCCGTGCGCAGGCGGCCATGGAACGCGGCGACTTCGCCGCAGAAATCACGGCTGTGAGCGGCGGCAGAGCCGCATCGAAGACGCTCGTCGAGCGGGACGAGACACCCTTCAAGCTCGACATGGCCCGGATCCGTTCGCTCAAGCCCGCCTTCCGGCAGGACGGCACCGTCACCGCGGCCAGTTCCTCGGGCATCGCCGATGGCGCGGCGGCCCTGGTGCTGGCGCGGGCATCGGTTGCGGTGGGCCTCGGGCTGGCCCCCATCGCCCGGATAGCGGGCCATGCAAGCTACGCACGCGAGCCCGAGTGGTTTACCCTGGCGCCCGTGGGGGCCATGCGCAAGTTGCTCGATCAGCTGCAGTGGTCGACAAACGAGGTCGATTTATTTGAAATCAATGAAGCTTTCGCGGTGGTGACAATGGCGGCCATGCGCGATCTTGAGCTCGATCCGGACAAGGTGAACGTCAACGGCGGCGCCTGCGCGCTGGGGCATCCCATCGGCGCCACGGGCGCCCGTATCCTGACCACCCTCATCCACGCCCTGCGAACGCGCGGCGGGAAACGCGGCATTGCCAGCCTCTGCATCGGCGGCGGCGAGGCCACGGCCGTGGCGGTCGAGTTGGCATAGATGGGCGTCCCTGCCCGAGCCATGCCCACATCCCTCGGCCATCCTTGGTTGACGGCGTCCTTGGCCTATTAACATGGTGTCCCCACCGGGTATAGCGACGCGGCGGGGGAAATTCCCTCACCAATGAAGGCAGGTTCATGAGCGAAATCCAGCGAGATGTCATGTCCTACGAGGTTGCGATCGTGGGCGGCGGTCCGGCCGGTCTCGCGTGCGCGATTCGCCTCAAGCAATTGGCGCCGAACACGACCGTCTGCGTCCTCGAGAAGGGCGCCAGCCTGGGCGCACATTCGCTGTCCGGCGCCGTGCTCGAGCCCGGCCCCCTCGATGCCCTGCTGCCCGATTGGCGCGGGCATGCGCCGGCGATCTGCGTGCCGGCGACCCGCGATGAATTTTCCTTTCTAACGCGCTCACGACGCATCAAGCTGCCCACGCCCCCGCAAATGGCGAACCATGGCAATCTGATCACCTCACTCGGCCAGCTGACTCCGCTGCTCGGGGCGCAGGCCGAGCGTCTCGGCGTCGATGTGTTCGCGGGCTTCGCAGCCGCGGAAGCGTTGTTCGATGATCGGGGTGCGGTCCGCGGCGTACGCATCGGCGACATGGGCGTGGAGAAGAACGGCGCCGCGGGACCGAATTTTGCGCCCGGCCCGGAGATTCACTCCAAACTCACCGTGCTCGCCGAGGGCTGCCGGGGAAGCATCAGCAAGCAGTTGATCCGGCGCTTCCAGCTGGACGCCGGCAAGTCCCCGCAGACCTACGGCCTGGGGATCAAGGAGCTGTGGCAGCTGCCCCCGCAGCGGGTCGAACCCGGCCTCATTCAGCACACCCTCGGCTGGCCGCTCGATGCCCAGACCTACGGCGGCAGCTTCCTGTACCACCTCAATGACGATCGCGTGTACGTGGGATTCGTCGTCGGCCTCGATTACCCGGACCCGCGCTTCAAACCGTTCGAGGCCTTTCAGCAGTACAAGAATCACCCCAGCGTCCGCAATCTTCTGCAAGGCGGCGAGATCCTCGCCGGCGGAGCACGCACCGTGATCGAGGGCGGCTACCAATCCATGCCGACGTTGGAGATGCCCGGGGCGCTGCTGGCCGGCGACGCGGGGGGCACCCTGAACACCCCCAAGATCAAGGGCATCCACCAGGCGATCCGCTCGGGCGTCACGGCAGCCGAGCACTATGTGGAAACCGGCAGCGCAGCGGGTTTCGACGCGCGCTGGCGCGGATCGGTCGGCGGCCGCGAACTGCACAAGGTGCGCAACATCCGGCCCGGATTCAGGCGCGGCCTGTGGCTGGGGCTGGCCAATGCCGTGCTCGAGACGGCGACCGCCGGGACGCTGCCCTGGACGCTCGCCAATCATGCCGACCACTCCGCGCTGCGGCGCCTCGACGAGTACCAGTCGCCCGAACGCGGCTGGGGCGAGCGCGAACTGCCGCCGCGCGATCGCCTGGCCTTCGTATTCTTCGCCGCAACCACCCATGATGAGAACCAACCGGTGCATCTGCACGTGGCGGATGCCAACCTGTGCGCATCGCGCTGCACGGTCGAGTTCGGCAATCCCTGCACGAATTTCTGCCCGGCCAACGTGTATGAGATGGTCGATGACCCGGGCGGCGGCAGAAGGCTGCAGATCAATTCATCCAATTGCGTGCATTGCAAGGCGTGTGACATCAAGGAACCGTACGACGGGCAGATCACCTGGGTGCCGCCTGAAGGCGGATCGGGCCCCAATTATCAAAGCCTGTAGGTGAGCGAATCCCGGTCGGTTGCCGCGCGCCTCGCGCGCGATGTCGCCGCGCATCGGCTCGAATTCGACGCCGGCCAGCACAGCGCCGCCGTGCGGCTGGATGATCTGGCACTCGCCTTGAACCGCTCCCGGCGCGGCGGCAGGTGGCGGCGCATGCGGCTCAAGTGGCTGCCGCGTAGCGCCGTCATCGCACCGCTGCGCGGTGTTTATCTGTGGGGCGAGGTCGGCCGGGGCAAAACCCACCTGATGGATCTGTTCTACGAGTCCCTCGATTTCGAGGAGCGCGAGCGCAGCCATTTCTATCGCTTCATGCGCGCCGTGCATGCCGGGCTCGCCGGCGTGCAGCGGCGCAGCGAGCCGCTCGAGAACGTCGCACAAAACCTCGCACGGCGCGCGCGGGTGATCTGCCTCGATGAGTTCTTCGTGTCGGACATCGCCGACGCGATGATCCTCGCCGGCTTGTTCGAAGGGTTGTTCCGCCGCGGAGTGACGCTCGTCGCCACCTCGAATTCACCGCCGCGCGAGCTGTACAAGGACGGTTTGCAGCGGCAGCGCTTTCTGCCCGCCATCGAGCTGTTGGAGAGCCGGTTGGACGTGGTGCGCCTCGACGGCGGACCCGACTACCGATTGCGGCAGCTGGAGCGTGCACGCACCTACTTGGATTCGACCGCACCGGACACGGTCGCGGAGCTGCGCCGGCTGTTCGGCGCGCTCGCGGGCGGATCGGCGACGCCAGCCGTGCAAATCAACATCGAAGGCCGGCCGATCCGCACGCTCGGCGCCGGCGCCGGCCTGGCCTGGTTCGAATTTCGCGAGCTCTGCGAGGGTCCGCGCAGCCAGAACGACTACATCGAGATCGCGCACCTCTACCAGACGATATTCGTGTCGGATGTTCCGGTGTTTCGGCGCGAGCACGAGGATGCGGCGAGGCGCTTTGTGATGCTGATCGACGAGCTGTATGATCGCGGCGTCAACCTGGTGGTGTCCGCGGCAGCCGAGCCCGCCCAACTGTATCGCGGCGAGCGCCTGCGCTTCGAGTTCCAGCGCACCGCCAGCCGGCTCATGGAAATGCAGTCGCATCTGTACCTTGCCCGCGGGCACCGTCCCTGAGCGCGCGCAGCAAACCCCTGGCATAATCCGCCGATGCAAACGGTCGCCGAATTCAAGATTCAATACCGGCAGATCCTGAAGCCCGACGGCGAAGCGGCGGAACCACTGCCTGAATTTGCGCGCGATCGCGCGGAGGTCTTGCGCATGTACCGGCTCATGACGCTGGTGCGCGCCTTCGACGCCAAGGCCGTGAACCTGCAGCGCACCGGCCAGCTCGGCACCTTTGCCTCCTGCCTGGGCCACGAAGCCACCCACGTCGGCGTGGGCGCGGCGATGCATCCCGGCGATGTGCTCGCCCCGGTGTACCGCGAATACGGCACGCAGCTGTGGCGCGGCGTGACCATGACCGAAATTTTGATGTATTGGGGCGGCGATGAACGCGGCAACGATTTCGCCGTGCCGCGGCACGACTTCGCATGGTGCGTGCCGATCGCGACCCAGACCCTGCATGCGGCTGGAGCGGCCATGGCATTCAAGGTGCGCAACGAGCCGCGCTGCGCGCTCGCCTACATCGGCGATGGCGGCACCTCCGAGGGCGCCTTCTATGAAGCGCTCAATCTGGCCGGTGCGCGCGCCCTGCCGGTGGTGTTCCTGGTGGTCAACAACGGCTGGGCGATCTCGGTGCCGGTGTCGGCGCAAACCGCCGCGTCCACCCTGGCGCAAAAATCCGTGGCCGCGGGAATACCCGGCGTACAGATCGACGGCAATGACGTGTTTGCGGTCAGACAGGTGGTGGGCGAAGCCGTGGAGGCCGCGCGCCGCGGCGCCGGCCCGTGTCTCATCGAGGCCCTCACCTACCGCCTGAGCGATCACACCACGGCGGACGACGCCACCCGTTATCGCGCGGATGCCGAGGTGAAGCTGGCGTGGTCGGTGGAGCCGCTGCTGCGCCTGCGCGCTTATGTCGAGAAGGCGGGCTGGTGGAGCGCCGCGGCCGAGCAGGAGCTGCTGCGCGATTGCGCGCGGCGGGTCGATGCCGCGGTGTCGGAGTATCTCGGGACCGCGAAACAGCCCACCGACGCGATGTTCGACCGCCTGTTCGCCTCTATTCCGAAGCACCTGCAGGAGCAGCGCCTCGTCGCCCGCAAGTACGCCTCGAAGCCCGGCGGCCATTGAATTGGCGAAGGTCACCATGGTCGAGGCCATCACGATGGCGCACGCCTGGGAGATGCAGCATGATCCCAGCGTCGTCGTGATCGGTCAGGACGTCGGCGCCAACGGCGGCGTGTTCCGCGCGACCGTGGGGTTGCAGGAGCGCTTCGGCAGTGCGCGCGTGCAGGATACGCCGCTCGCCGAGGCGACCATCGCCGGCATGTCCGTCGGAATGGCGGCACAGGGCCTGAAGCCCGTTGCGGAAATCCAATTCATGGGCTTCATGTACCCGGCGCTCGATCAGATCGTGAATCACATGTCGCGCATGCGTCATCGGACCCGCGGCCGGCTGAGTTGTCCGGTCGTCATCCGGACTCCGCACGGTGGCGGCATCCATGCGCCGGAACACCATTCGGAGAGCACGGAGACCATGCTGTGCCACATCCCCGGCATTCGCGTGGTGTGCCCGTCCTCGCCGGCGCGGGCATACGGCCTGCTGCTCGCCTCCATCCGCGATCCGGATCCGGTGATGTTCCTCGAGCCGGTGCGGCTGTATCGCGCCATGCGCCAGGAGGTTGTCGACAATGGCCGGGCTCTGCCGCTCGATGCGTGTTTCGTGCTGCGCGAAGGCACCGACGTGACGATCGTGACCTGGGGCGCGATGACCCTCGAGACCCTGCGTGCGGTGGCGGAACTCGACAAGGAGGGCGTCAGCGCCGAGGTCATCGACCTCGCGACCTTGAGTCCCATCGACGCCGACACCATTCTCGCATCCGTAGCCAAGACCGGCCGGCTCGTCATCGTGCACGAGGCGGCGCGCAACGTCGGCGTGGGCGCGGAAATCGCGGCCATCGTGGCGGAACATGGGCTTTACGATTTGCAGGCCCCCGTGCAGCGGGTCACCGGCTTCGACACCATCATGCCGCTGTTCCGCCTGGAGCAGGATTACATTCCGAGCGTCAAGCGCATCGTCGATGCCGTGCAGCTCACCCTGATCGACTAGGGACCGCAGAACATGACCACTTTCAAGCTTCCTGATTTGGGCGAAGGCCTCGCCGAGGCGGAGATCATCGAGTGGCACGTGCGCGTCGGCGAACGGGTGGTCGTGGATCAGCCCATGGTGTCGGTGGAAACCGCGAAGGCGGTGGTGGAGCTGCCCGTGCCCTTCGGCGGCATGGTGTCGGCGCTGCATGCGGCGGCGGGCGACATGGTGCCGACCGGCGCTCCGCTCATCGACTTCGACTCCGGCACGGTGGTGGGCAGCATGCCGGTCACGAGCGAGGAGGAATTCGTGGACACCGCCACGGTCGGCGGCGGCCGCGGCACGGAAATGCGGGGCCGCGCGGTGCCCGTGGCCAGGGCGCTCGCGAAGCGTCTCGGCGTCGACCTGGCGACGGTCACCGGCAGCGGCCGCGGCGGGCTGATCACCCTGGATGACGTACTGCGCCAGGCGCACCTGACGCCGGCGCCACCGGCCAGTCCCTGGATGTCGCCGCAATCCGGCCTGACGCCGGCCCCGCTGCGGGGCGCGCGGCGCGCGATGGCGCACAGCATGTCCCTCGCCCGCGACCAGATTGCGCTCAGCACGGTGTGCGACGACGCCGACATCAACCGCTGGACGGCCCGCGGCGACTACATGGTGCGCCTGATGCGCGCGATGATCGCCGCCTGGCGCGCCGAGCCCGCATTGAATGCGGCCTATGATCCGGTGGACAATTCGCGGATGTTGTTCAAGCACATCGATCTGGCCGTCGCCGTGGATACGCCGGCCGGCCTCATCGTTCCGGTGTTGCGCGGCATCGAGACGAAGACTCCGGAGGAGCTGCGGGCCGCGCTCACCGCGCAGAAGGACGCCGCCCATCAACGCAGCACCTCCGCCGGCGACCTGCGCGACTTCACCCTGATGCTCTCGAATTTCGGCACGCTCGCCGGCCGCTATGGCATACCCCTGGTGGTGCCGCCGGCGGTCGCGATCCTGGGCGCCGGCAAGGTGCGCAACGACGCCGTGGTGGTGGGCGAGGCCATCGAGGCGCACCGCCGCATGCCCTTGTCGCTCAGCTTCGACCACCGCTGCGTGACCGGCGCGGAGGCCTGTCGTTTTCTCGCGGCCGTCATTGCCGACCTCGAAAGACCGGACTGACCTGAGGATCGGACCATGTATCCGGACGCCTCCGAACTGCAGCGTAACATCCTGACGCAGATTGCGGCGGCGGCGCACGCGCCGGCGTCCGCGGCGGCGCTCAAGATGCTGCGGGCCCTGGATTGTCCGCACTTCCTGCACTTGTATTATGCGGGCGTCGAGGCCGCCGACCTCGCCGCCTATGAACCCGCCGAACTCGCCGCCGCAGCCTTGTCGCACCTGGACTTCGCGCGCCGCCGGCGCCGCGGGCGGGCGCTGGTACGCGTTTTCAATCCGACGCTGCGCGAACACGGCTACAGCTCGCCGCATACCGTCGCTGAGATAGTCAACGACGACATGCCGTTTCTGGTCGACTCGATCGGTCTGGCGCTCGCCGAGCGTTCGCTGACCCTGCATTTCCTCGCACATCCGATTTTCGCGGCGGCGCGCGACAGCCACGGCGATCTGCACTCGCTGCGCGGGCGCGGCGACGCGGCCCGCGGCGCAGCAGCGCGCGGCGGCATGGCGCGGGCCGCTGCGCGCCTGGAGTCGCTGCAGCACGTGGAGATCGACCGCATCGTCGATCCCGCGATGCTGCGCTCGCTGGAGCTGCAGATCGAACGCAATCTGCGCGACGTGCGGGCCGCCTGCGCGGATTGGACCAAGATGCAAAATGCCGCGGCCAAGGCGGCGGAGGATCTTGAGATCGGGAACAAGCGCTTCGATCCGCAG
>Ga0224552_1000025_pt1 | contig 49556 bp, 39 predicted proteins | sample 714S215metaG_FD_179907 | JGI IMG/M metagenome (GOLD analysis project Ga0224552, IMG submission 179907) | Peat soil microbial communities from Stordalen Mire, Sweden - 717 S2 1-5 | ecosystem: Environmental > Terrestrial > Soil > Wetlands > Peat | place: Sweden: Norrbotten County, Stordalen Mire... | reverse complement strand
CCGACGCCGTTTCGCGCGGTCGCAACCGATCTGGAAACCGGCAATGCGGCGGTCATGGACAGCGGCGATCTGGCGATCGCCATGCGTGCCAGCATGTCGGCTCCGGGTGTTTTCGCCCCGGTCGATCTGAACGGCCGGCTGCTGGTGGACGGCGGCCTGGCCGAGAATCTGCCGATCGACGTGGCACGCGCCATGGGGGCGGACGTGCTCATCGTGGTCGATGTGACGTTTCCGCTGTTGCCGCGCGAGGAACTCAAATCCGCGCTGTCGATTTCCAATCAAATGCTCGCCATCCTGGTGCGCAAGAATGCCGACCGCCAGCGGGCAACGCTCGGACCGGACGACGTGATGATCGAGCCGGTGCTCGGCGTGACCGCCTCGACGGAATTCTCGGCAGCCGACCAGACGATCGCGCTCGGCGAGGAAGCGGCGCGCGCCTTGAGCGTCAGGCTCGCGTCATTGGGAGTCAGCGATGCCGCCTACCGGCAGTACGCTGCGCGCCGGGCGGCGCGCGAACGCGGCCTGCCGGCCATCAATTTTGTGCGCGTCGACGAACAGTCGAAACGCTACGAGAAGACCATCATGGCGGCCATGCAGCCGGTGGTGCTGAACCCGCTGGACGTGAAAATGGTCGATGCGGCGATCACCGAATTGTACGGCCTGGGTAATTTCGAGACGCTGGATTACGCGCTGGTCGGCGAGGGGCAGGGCGACGAGCAGGACAGCGGATTGGAGATACGCGCGCGCCGCAAGTCCTGGGGCCCGAACTATCTGCGGTTCGGGCTCAATCTGCAGGATGATTTCCAGGGCAACAGCCGCTACAACGCGGCGGCGCGCTTTCTGATCACGGAGCTCGACGATCTGGGCGCCGAATTGCTGACCGACGTGCAGATCGGCGACAATCCGAGGCTTTTCAGCGAGTTCTATCAGCCGCTGACCGCCCAGCGCCTGTGGTTCGTGGCGCCGAGCGCGCTCATCGAGGCGCGCGATCTGGAGGTCTACTCGAAGGACGTCGAAATCGCCGACTTCCGTGAGCGCGATGCAGAGGTCGACCTGGACATCGGGCGAAATCTCGGCAATTGGGGGGAAATTCGCTGGGGCTACCACCGCATCAACGGCGCGACGCGCGATCGCTTCGGCAATCCGGATCTGGTGGATCACCAGTTCAACAACGGCGAATTATTCTTAAAATTCAGCTACGACCGGCTGGACAACGTCGATTTTCCCCGTGAGGGGCAGACCTTCTCGCTGCAATGGGATGCCGATCGCATCAACCTGGGCTCCGACACCGCCTCCGACCGGGTCCAGGCCGACTGGCTCATGGCCCGCTCGCGCGGCCGCAACACCCTGCTGATCTGGACCTCGGCCGGTACCACGCTGGATGGCAACATCAAGCCCACGTCATTGCAGGACTTCTATTCGCTCGGCGGCTTCTTCAACCTGTCGGGTCTCGCAACCCAGTCGCTGATCGGACCCGACTACGCCATCGCCCGCGCCATTTACTTCCGCAAGATCGGCCGCGGCGGGGAGGGCTTGTTCGATTTTCCGGCCTACATCGGCATGTCGTTCGAGGCCGGAAACACCTGGAGCCGCCGCGGCGACATCAATTGGGGCTCGGCGCACAAGGACGTGTCTCTGTTTCTCGGATTCGACACGTTGCTCGGCCCGCTATATGTGGGCAGCGGCTACGACGAATCCGGCAACAGCGCGTTCTATCTGTTCCTGGGCCGCACGTTTTGAAGCGGCCGCCCGTATTGAAGCGGCCACCCGCGCCGCTGCCGCGTCACAGGCTGCGGCTCTCGGAAAGATTCTCGACCTTTTCGAACTCCAGCGCGGGCCGGTCGCCGATGCGCGAATATTCGTGCTTGCGCGACATTTCCTCGAGCATGCGGTCGCGCTCGGCCGCGGTGAAATACCAATGGGTCCTCTGCCAATCGGCGCCGAGCAGCTTGGAGAACGGATCACCGGGGCGCAGGCGCACGCGGATCCCGAACGGGCGCGGCAACTGCGCAATGGCGCGGGCCAAATTGTGTGCGTTGGAAATTCCCATCACCGGGAAGATAACGGAATCGCGCGGCGGCTGCCAGCGTCCGAAGCGCAGCCGTGCGCGTGATAGACTCCGCCGCCTTCCCCGGAGGTGAACATGGCATCGTCTTATACGGCCTCGGACATCGAGGTATTGAGCGGACTCGATCCGGTGCGGCGCCGTCCGGGCATGTACACCGACACCACCCGCCCGAACCACCTGGCGCACGAGGTCATCGACAACAGCGTCGATGAAGCGCTCGCCGGCCACTGCGAGAACATCCGGGTGACCGTCTTCAAGGACGGATCGCTGCAGGTCGAGGACGACGGCCGCGGCATGCCCGTCGACATCCACCCGAAGGAGAAGATCAGCGGCGTCGAGCTCATCCTCACACGGCTGCATGCGGGCGGGAAATTCAACGACAAGACCTATCAGCACGCGGGCGGATTGCACGGCGTCGGTGTCTCGGTGGTCAACGCGCTCTCCAAACACCTCGAATGCTGGGTGCGCCGCGGCGGCAAGGAATACAACCTGAGTTTTGCGGGCGGCAGACCGGTGTCCAAGCTCGAGGTGGTCGGCGATGTGCCGAAATCGAAGAGCGGGACCACGATACGCTTCTGGCCGGATCCGCAATATTTCGACACCGACAAGTTCGCGGTTCCGAAGCTCGCGCAGGTGCTGCGCGCCAAGGCGGTACTGTGCCCGAAACTGCGCGTGACGCTGCACAATGAGATCACCGGCGAGACGGAGGAGTGGTTCTACACCGGCGGTCTGCACGAATACCTGGCCGAGCAGCTCGGTCCCGGCAAGTGGCTGCCGGCCGAGACCTATTACGGCAGGCGCGAGATCGACGGCGGCGCCCTCGACTGGGCGTTCGCCTGGGTGCTCGACGCCGAGCGCAGCGTCGCCGAGAGCTACGTCAATCTCATTCCGACCACCGAAGGCGGCACGCATGTCAACGGCCTGCGGGCCGGCGCCGCCGACGCTGTGCGGGAATTCTGCGAATTCCGCAACCTAGTGCCGCGCGGATTGAAGCTCTCGCCCGAGGACGTGTGGGACGGCGTGAGCTTCGTGCTGTCGGTGAAGATGCGCGAGCCGCAATTCGCGGGCCAGACCAAGGAGAGGCTGTCGTCGCGCGAATCGGCCGGCATCGTGCAGGGCGCCATTCAGGATGCATTCGCCCTGTGGCTGAACCAACACCCCGATCAAGGCGAGCAGATCGCGCAACTCGCGATCGCCAATGCCCAGCAACGCCTGAGGGACAGCCAGAAGATCTCGCGCAAGCGCGTGGTCGCCGGTCCGGCGCTGCCCGGCAAGCTCGCGGACTGCGTGACCCAGGACCCGGCGCGCGGCGAACTGTTCCTGGTCGAGGGCGATTCGGCGGGAGGCTCGGCGAAACAGGCGCGCGACCGGGTGACCCAGGCCATCATGCCGCTGCGCGGCAAGATTCTGAACACCTGGGAATCGGACGTGCGCGAGGTGCTGCAATCCCAGGAGGTCCACGACATCAGCGTCGCGATCGGCGTCGATCCCGCCGCGAGCGACCTGTCGAACCTGCGCTACCACAAGATCTGCATCCTTGCCGACGCCGACAGCGACGGGCAGCACATCGCGACCCTGCTGTGCGCGCTGTTCCTGCGGCATTACCGCCCGCTGGTGCTCGCCGGACACATCTATGTCTGCATGCCGCCGCTGTTTCGGATCGACGCCGGCAAGCAGGTCTTCTACGCGCTGGACGAGGCGGAGCGCGGCAAGCTGCTGGAGCGCATCAGCGCAGAGAACCCGCGCGTCAAGCCGGTGGTGACGCGCTTCAAGGGACTTGGGGAAATGAGCCCCTCGCAACTGCGTGAGACCACCATGGCGCCGCAGACCCGCCGCCTCGTGCAACTGACCATCGACGCGCACGACAGTCCGGATCAGCTGATGGACATGCTGCTCGCCAAGAAACGCGCCGGCGACCGGCGCGACTGGCTCGAGAGCAAGGGCAATCTGGCGCGCATCTAGAAATGAGGGAACAAGAGCTCAATTTCGAGGGCATCGAACGGGAACCGCTCAAGTCCTTCGCGGAGCGTGCGTATCTCGATTATTCGATGTACGTGATCCTGGACCGGGCGCTGCCGCACATCGGCGACGGACTGAAGCCGGTGCAGCGGCGCATCGTCTACGCGATGAGCGAACTCGGACTCGCCGCCGGCGCCAAGCACAAGAAGTCGGCGCGCACGGTCGGCGACGTCATCGGAAAATTCCATCCGCACGGCGACTCGGCCTGCTACGAGGCGATGGTGCACATGGCGCAGGAGTTTGCCTACCGCTATCCCATCGTCGATGGCCAGGGCAACTGGGGGTCGACCGACGACCCGAAATCCTTCGCCGCCATGCGCTACACCGAATCGCGCCTGACGCGCTTTGCGGCGCTGCTGCTGCAGGAGCTCGAGGCCGGCACTGTCGACTGGGCGCCGAACTTCGACGGCTCGCTCGAAGAGCCGACCATGCTGCCGGCGCGGGTGCCAAACATCCTGCTGAACGGCGGCTCCGGAATCGCGGTGGGTATGGCGACCGACATTCCGCCGCACAATTTGCGCGAGATTGCAGGCGCCTGCGTGGCGCTGCTGGAGGACTCCGGCCTGAGCACGCGCAAGCTCATGGCTCACGTGAAGGGGCCGGATCTGCCCACGGGCGCCGAAATCGTCTCGCCTCGCGACGAACTCGTGCAGATGTACGAGACCGGTTCCGGCAGTTTTCGCGCGCGCGCGACCTACGAAGTGGTCGACGGCGAGATCGTCATCGAGGCGCTGCCGTTCCAGGTGTCCGGCAGCAAGGTGCTGGAGCAGATCGCCCACCAGATGCGCCAGAAAAAGCTGCCGATGGTGGAGGATCTGCGCGATGAATCCGACCACGAGAAGCCGATCCGGCTGGTCATCGTGCCGAAATCGAACCGGGTGGACGCGGTCGCGCTGATGGCGCACCTGTTCGCGACCACCGATCTCGAGCGCAACTACCGCGTCAATCTCAACGTCATCGGCCTCGACGGTCGTCCGCGGGTCATGGGCCTGAAGGAAATGCTGCTCGAATGGCTGCAGTTCCGCAAGTCCACCGTCACGCGGCGCCTGACCCACCGGCTGGCCAAAGTCGACGCGCGATTGCACATCCTGGACGGCCTGCTGATCGCCTATCTGAATCTCGATGAAGTGATCCGCATCGTGCGCACCGAGGAGCAGCCGAAGCCCGCGCTGATCCGCCGCTTCAAGCTGTCCGAGGCGCAGGCCGAGGCGATACTCGAGACGAAGCTGCGCCATTTGGCGCGGCTCGAGGAGATGAAGATCCGCGCCGAGCAGAAGGAGCTCAGTGAGGAGCGCGAGGAGATCGACAGGATACTGAAGAGCAAGTCGCGGCTGGCGAGACTGGTGCGCGACGAGCTCAAGGCGGACGCGGAGGAATACGGCGATGAGCGCCGTACGCGGCTGGTGGAGCGCGAGGCGGCGCAGGCGATCTCCGAGGCGGAATTGCTCACCAGCGAACCCACCACAGTGATCCTGTCGCGCCTGGGATGGGTGCGGGCGGCCAAGGGCCATGACATCGATGCGCGCGCCTTGAGCTACAAGACCGGGGACGAATTCCAGGCCGCGGCCAGGGGCCGCAATCTGCAGCAGGCGGTGTTCATCGATTCGACCGGCCGGGCCTACAGCCTCGATGCACATCAGCTGCCGGCCGCGCGCGGCTACGGCGAACCCCTGTCCGGCACCCTCGATCCGCCCGACGGCGCCACCTTTGCGGCGGCGCTGATCGGCGAGCCCGCGGATCTGTGGCTGATCGCGAGCGACGCGGGATATGGCTTCAAGGCCAAGCTGGCAGAGCTGTACTCGCGCAACAAGAAGGGCAAATCCGTGCTGAAGGTGCCGGACAACGCGAAGGTCCTGCCGGCGCAGCCGATCACGGCATCCGGTGCGCTCGCCGTTCTCGTCAACAACAGCGGCGAGGTCCTGGCACTGCCCGCGGACCAGATCGAGGAAATGAGCGCCGGCAAGGGACAGAACCTGTACGGGATTCCCGGCAAAAAATCCGCCGAGCGCCAGGAGTACCTCACCGCCATCGCCGTGGTCGCCCCCGGAGAGCTGCTGACGATTCACAGCGGCGCGAGCGCACCGATGAAGCTGCGCTACGAGGAACTGCGGCAATTTCAGGATGCCAAGGGCCGCAGGCGGCAGCGATTTTCGCGCGCCTACAAGCAGATCGACCGGCTGGAGGTGTCGGCGCCGTCGTAGCCGGCCACCGTGCAGGGCCGGCAGGGCGCCGGCCACCGTGGCAGGGCGCCGGCCACCGACCACCGCTCTGGCGGCTACCGGTCGCCGGACATGGTGACGTCCTCGGGTGCGTTGACGAAGTATCCTTGGATGAATTCGATGCCGAGCTGCCACAACACGGCCATGGTGTTGGCGTCCTCGACGCGCTCGGCAATGGTTTCGATGCCCTTGCGCTTCGCCGCGTCCACCAGGGCCTTGACGCGCTGCTGTTGGAGCTGGTTGGTCGACAGGCCCTGCATCAGCGTGCCGTCGACCTTGATGAAATCCACATCGAGGTCGGCCAGCAATTTGAGCGGATCGCGGCCGGTGCCGAAATGTTCGAGCGCGACCCGAAATCCCAGCTTGTGCAGGTTTTGGGCGAATTCCCGGGTCTGCACCACGTGCTGCATCGCGATCGCCTCGGTCGCCTGGATGCATAGCCGCTGCGGCTCGATCTTGAGCGACTTGAGCTGGGCGGTGAGCCAGCCGATGATCGTGGTGTCGAGGATGGTGTCCTTGGAGACGCGCACGAAGATGCACGCCGACTTGCGGTTGGCGCAGAAGGACATCGATGCACCGATCACCCAGCGATCGATGTTCTTCATCAGGTCATTGCGCTCGGCGGCGGCCAGGAACTCGGCCGGCAGGACCTCCGTTCCCTGTTCGTCGAGCATGCGCACCAGCACATCGAACATGCCCTTGTCCTCGCCGAGGAGGCTGGCGATGGGCAATTGCACCAGTCTGAAGCGGTTTTCCATCAAGGCGCTCTTGATGTGCTTCACCCAGATCTTGTCGTAGGCCTGCACCCGAGTGTCGGTGTCCGCATTGTCAACCATGTAGGTCTGATTGCCGCCCTGCTCGCGACCGCGGTGATTGGCGCCGGCGGCATCCTCGATCGCCGCCGCGATGTCCGGATGAGTCGCAGGCAGCAGCCCCAGGCCGATGGTCACCGAGCCGGACAGGGTTTTGTCGTCGATCGCGAACATATGCTGATTGACGCGGTTGATCAGGTTGTCGGACCAGATTTCCGCGTCACGTACCGTGCCGCGTTCGAGCATCAGCAGGAAGCCGTTTCCGCCGAAGCGTCCGCAGATGTCCCCGGGCGTGATCTGGCTGCGGATGATTTCCGCGAGTTGCGACATGAAATCGTCGCTGGCCAGCAGGCCGATTGCGGCCTGAATGTCGCCGAACTTGTCCGGCCGGATCAATGCAAACACCCGCACGCCGCCCTTCATCACGTGCGCGCAACGCTCCCGCAGCGCCGCAATCAGGTAGCGTTGCTGCAGGAATCCGGTGGAGGCGTCGTTCTTGACGGCATCGGCCAGTTGCAGCTCCAGATCGTGGTCCTGGGTGTGACGCGCCGGAATGGTGATGCGGATGGCGGGCTCGCTCTCATAGTCGGCCTTGGTCAGCGTCAGCTCGATCTGCACCGTCGATCCGTCCGACAGCAGCGCGCCCGCCTTGAGGGCGTGATCGGTCCACTTGCCCTGCAGGCTGGCGACCAGCGCGCCCTTGAGCGCCGGATGCGTCTCCTGCTCGAACAGGTCCATGAGCGGCGTGCCGGTGAGCGCGTCCTCGCCGGAATAGCCGAACAGCTCCAGCCAGGCGCGATTCGCATCGACGATGATGCCTTCCTGCACGTGGGTGACGGCGTCCGCGGATCCCTCCAGGAAATGTTGCAGCTGCTCGCGGTATTCGCGTGCGGATGACAGCGTCGCATTGAGGGCGCGCTCCAGGCGATAGGCGCGCAGTTCGCGGCTGGCCACCGAGTGCAGGCGGTCGCGGTTGGCCAGGGTGACCACGTCCTGCGCGCCGAGGCGCATGGCCGCGGCGATCGCGGCCTCATCCACCTGGTCGCGCACGATCAGCACCGGCATCTCCGGTGCGTTGCGTCCCTTGACGCTCATGATCGAGCCGAGGTCCACGCCCGGTTCGTCGACGAAAACGATGAGCATTTCGGGGTTGAGCTGCGTGAGCGCGTCCCCGAGGTCGCGCGCGTCTGACAGCCAGGTGCAATGCACGGGATGGCCGGCGTTGCGCAGCGTGCTGTTGATCGCCTCGACGTGGTCCTGCGACCTCGTCATCACGATCATGGGGACTGCCCTCTGTTCGGTCACGGCCGTCTCATCGATACATTCCTGATAAAACCTCCGGAAAGTGTAGCATCAGGAAATTCGCGAAACTGGGACCGGCGTCGTAGGCCCCGGGAGCGGCGCAATTGGCTTGCGCTGCGGGATGCGGCTATCATACGCGCCCTTTGTCGCGCCCACCGCATAACGGGCCAAACGCTCCGAGGCCATCGATGGCGAACTACAGCACGAATGAATTCAAATCCGGTCTCAAGATCCTGATCGACGGCGATCCGTACGTGATCGTCGAGAACGAGATGGTCAAGCCCGGCAAGGGGCAGGCCTTCAACCGGGTGCGCGTCCGGAACCTCAAGACCGGCCGCACCATCGAGCGCACCTGGAAGTCGGGGGACACGGTGGAGGCCGCCGACGTGGTCGACACGGAAATGCAATATTTGTACAGCGACGGCAATTTCTTCCACTTCATGGTGCCGGACACCTTCGAGCAGCTCACGGCCTCCAAGGAGGCGGTGGGCGAGGGCGCGCAGTGGATCAAGGACGGCACGATCTGCATCATCACACTGTGGAACGGCGTTCCCCTGCAGGTGACACCGCCGGCGCACATGGAGCTGAAGGTGATCGAGACCGACCCCGGCGTGCGCGGCGACACCGCCACCGGCGGCTCGAAGCCCGCCAAGCTCGAAACCGGCGCGGTGGTCCGGGTCCCGCTGTTCATCAACGAGGGCGAGATTCTGCGCATCGACACCCGCACCGGAGAGTATCTGTCGCGCGGCAAGAATTGAGGCGCAAGCTGCGCGCGTGAGCGCCGATCAGGCGTTGTCGTTGAACGCCATGGCTTCGCGCAGCCCCGTCGCACCCACGGCGATGGCGACCAGCCGGTCGAAGCCGAGTGCCACGCCGGCGCAATCCGGCATGTGCGCCAGGGCCGCAAGCAGGCGTTCATCGACGGGCGGCAGCGGTTGGCCGCGCCCTCGCCGCGTCTCAAGATCGTGCATGAAGCGCGAGCGCTGCTCCTGCGCCGCTCCGAGCTCGTGGAATCCGTTGGCGAGTTCGAGGCCGTCGATATACAACTCGAAGCGCGCCGCAACGGACGGCGGTCCCGGCTTGATTCGCGCCAGAGCCGCCTGCGAGGCGGGGTAGTCGTGGATGAAGCAGGGGCGCTCCACGCCGAGCTTCGGCCCGACGACGTGGCTCATCAACAGATCCAATCTGGCGTCGCGGTCGAGCACGGCGTTGCAAACGATGCCGTGGGCGGCGACGGCGCCCTCGAGCTCGGCATCGTCGCCATGGGCATCCACGCCGGCGTGGCGCCGCAGCGCCGCGGCATAGGTGAGCCGCTCGGCCGGCGCCAGCCGGCGTTGCGGGGCGAGCAGATGCGACACCAGATCCTCGACTTCCGTCATCAGGCTCGCGTCGTCCCGGCCCAGCCGGTACCATTCGATCATGGTGAATTCCGGAGCGTGCCAGCGGCCGCGCTCGCCATCGCGGAAAACTTTGCACACCTGGTAGATGTCGCCGCTGCCGGCCGCGAGCAGCCGCTTCATGGCAAATTCCGGCGAGCTGCCCAGATAAAAACGACCGGCGCCGGCGACCTCGGTGGTCAACGATTCGATCTGCGGATCGCAGGTTCCAGCCGAGCTCAAGACGGGCGTTTCCACCTCGAGCACGCCGCGTTCGGCAAAAAAGTCGCGGGTACGGGCCAGCATGGCGGCGCGGTGCGCGAGTGCGCCGGGAGCGGCCGTCGGGCGCCAGTCCGCGCTCATGTATCCGGCGATTGGCGAAAGCTGCCGATGGCCTGGCCGACCTGCACGCGGCGGCCGGCGCCGAGCCGCTCATCCCAGCCAGCGCGCTTCGGCTCGAACAACAGGATCACGGTCGACCCCATGTTGAAGCGGCCGAGTTCGGCGCCCTTGCCGAGCGCCAAGCGCACGGACGGCAGGCGGGTGACCCGGCGGCGCCTGGCGGGTGTGATGTCGCCCGCCCACACCGTCGCCATGCTGCCGACGTTGAGGGCGCCGACCATCACCAACGCGAGGTCGCCGGCCGCCGTCGCGAAGCGCATCACGATCCGTTCGTTGCGCGCGAACAGGCGCGGCACCGCCCGTGCCGTGGCGCCGTTGACGCTGAACAGCCGGCCCGGTACATACACGGTGTCGAGCAGCTCGCCACGGAGCGGCATGTGGATCCGGTGGTAATTGAACGGCGCCAGATAGATGGTCGCAAAGGAGCCGCCCTCGAAGCGCTCCGTCCAGGGCTGGCGGGCCGTCAGCTCCGACAGCGAATAGTAGCGGCCTTTGGCCTGCAGCAGCCGGTCGCCGTCGATCAGACCGCATTCGCTCACCGTGCCGTCCACCGGCGAACCGATGGCCGGGTCCGCCGCGACCGGCCTGCAATGCGGCTTCAGCGCGCGCGTGAAGAACTCGTTGAAGGTCGCATATTGACCGGCGTCGCCGGGCGAGGCCTCATCAAGATTCACCGCATAGAGCTTGAGGAATCCGCGAATCAGCAGGTTCTTGAACCAGACCACGCGAACCCGCGTGGCTGCGAGCACCAGGCGCGACAGACCGTGCTGGGGTATGAGGTACTGCAGCCAGACGAACGCCGATGTCGCGGCGGTCATGCCCGGGCGGCGACGAGGCGCCGGAAATCCGCCAGCAGGGTGTCCACGCCGAACGGACCCGTCAGTATCGCGGTCAGCCGGCCGGCGGGATCCACGACGAAGATGGCCGCGGTGTGATCAACGCTGTAGCTGCCGTCGCTTTGCAGACGGATGCCCGCAGCCACGCCCATGCGGGCGGCGACCGCCTCGATGGCCGGCTGGCTGGGCGCGGTCAGTCCGATGAACTCGGGATCGAAATTCGGCACGAAACGCGCCAGCTGCTCCGGCGTGTCGCGCTGCGCATCGACCGAAATGAACACCACCTGCGGGCGCACCGGATCGGCGTCGGCGCGCAGGCGCTTTTCCATCGCGGCGAGAGTGGTGAGCGTGGCCGGACAGAGATCCGGACAATTGGTGAAGCCGAAGAACAGCATCGACCAATGGCCGCGCAAGTTGGCGCGTGCGAATTCCTTTCCATGCTCATCGATGAGGTTAAAATCCGGCAATTCGTCGTGCGCGGCGAGATACGTGCCGGTGGCGAGCGCCACCGGGGCGTTTGCAGACTGGCGCCAGAACAGCGCGGCGGCGGCGCCGGCTGCAGCTACCATGGCGATGAAAGCGGCGGTCAGGAGTCTCGGGCGGTTTGCCATGCGGCGATTATCCCATACTGGAAAGAAAACCGTGTCTGAAATGGAAACCGTCGGCGCGGCCATCGCACGCTGCGCGCGCGTGCTCGGACGGGCCGGCGTGCACTTCGGGCACGGCACCGACAACGCGCGCGATGAAGCGGCGGAGCTGGTGTTCTTCGCCGCCGGTATCGCCCACAAGGCCGGCGCGCGCGCGTACCTGCGGCCGCTGTCGCTGCGCCACCGCCGGCGGGTCGACGAATTGCTGCAGCGTCGCATGACCGAACGCGTACCGCTTGCGTACCTCACCCGGCGCGCCTTTTTCGCCGGACTCGAGCTGTACGTGGACGAGCGCGTGTTGGTGCCGCGCTCGCCGATCGCCGGACTCGTGCAGCGGCGCTTCCATCCATGGATCGGGGCGCGGCGCGTGCGCCGCATCCTGGATCTCGGCACCGGCTCGGGCGCGATCGCCATGGCCTGTGCGCGGTCGTTTCCGCGCGCAGCGGTCGACGCCGTGGACATCAGCGCCGGGGCACTCGCGGTCTGCCGCCGCAATGCGCGCAAGCTCGGCCTCACCGCCCGCGTCGCAGTGCTGCGCTCCGATTATTTCGACGCGGTGCGGGGCCGCCGTTACGATATCATCGTGAGCAATCCGCCCTATGTGGGGCGCGCCGAGATCCGCCGCCTGCCGCGCGAATACCGGCACGAGCCGAAACTCGGTCTCGCCGCGGGCGCCGACGGGCTGGATGCGGTGCGGGTCATTCTGGCGGGTGCGCACCGGCATCTGTCGGACGGCGGCATCCTGGTGGTCGAGGTGGGCAATTCCGAGCGTGCGCTGCTGCGGAGCTTCCCGCATCTGCGGTTCATCTGGCCCCATATCGACATGGGCGGCGGCGGCGTTTTCGTATTGCGGGCGCAGGACTTGGGCGCGAACCTGGAGATTGGGCAGTAGTGGCCGGAAATACTTTCGGAAAAATGTTCACGGTGACCAGCTTCGGTGAGAGCCACGGCCCGGCGCTCGGCTGCATCGTCGACGGTTGCCCGCCCGGACTGGCGTTGAGCGAGGCGGACCTGCAAGCCGACGTCGAGCGCCGGCGTCCCGGAACCTCGCAGTTCACCACTCAGCGGCGCGAGTCGGACACGGTGCGCATCCTGTCCGGGGTTTTCGAGGGGATGACCACGGGCACGCCGATCGGCCTGCTGGTCAACAACGAGGATCAGCGCTCGCGCGACTACGAAAAAATCAAGGATCGGTTCCGGCCCGGACATGCCGACTACACCTACCAGCAAAAATACGGCTTTCGGGATTATCGCGGCGGCGGCCGTTCATCGGCGCGCGAAACCGTCATGCGCGTCGCGGCGGGGGCCATCGCCCGAAAATATCTGGCGGAGAGGCTGCACGTGGCCATCGTCGGGTACCTTGCGCAGCTCGGACCGCTCGTGCTCGAGCCGCTCGATCCGGCGGCCGCGCGCGACAATCCGTTCTTCTGCCCCGATCCCAGCCGCATCCGGGAACTCGAGGAATTCATCTGGAAGATCCGCGAAGCGGGGGATTCCATCGGCGCGCGCGTCACGGTGGTCGCGAGCGGCGTGCCCCCCGGCCTGGGCGAGCCGGTCTTCGGACGCCTCGACGCGGACCTGGCGAGCGCCATGATGGGCATCAACGCCGTCAAGGGCGTGGAGATCGGCGACGGGTTTCGCAGTGTCTCGCAACGCGGATCCGAGCATCGCGACGAGCTCACGCCGCACGGCTTCAAGAGCAATCATGCGGGCGGCGTGCTCGGCGGCATCTCCTCCGGACAGGACATCGTGGTCAGCCTCGCGCTCAAGCCGACCTCGAGCATCACGGTGCCCGGACAGACCATCGACGTGCAGGGCAACCCGGCCGAGATCATCACTACCGGACGCCACGATCCGTGCGTCGGCATCCGCGCCACCCCCATTGCCGAGGCCATGCTCGCCATCGTGCTCATGGATCACCATCTGCGCCACCGCGCGCAATGCGCCGACGTCGTGTCGGGCACCCCGAACATCATGGCGCGACCGTGAACGCCATCGCCGCGACCCTGCGCATCGCCGTGGTCGGCGCCACCAGCCTGATCGGGGAGGCGGTGATCGACGAGATCGGGTCGCGCAAAATCGAATATGCCGAGCTGCATGCGCTCGAGGATGCCCGGGATATCGGCGCGCAGACGGGCGCCGCGGATCGCAAAATCGAGGTAGGCGCGATCGACGCATTCGATTTCTCGCGGGTCGATCTGGTGTTCTTTTGCAGCCGTGCAGCGGTGGCCGAGCGCTATGCCGAGGCCGCTGCACGCCATGCATGGGTGATCGACAGCTCCAGTGCGTTTCGAGGCCGCAGCGAGGTGCCGCTGGTGGCGGTCGACGTCAATGCCGGGGTGCTGGCGCGACAATCGATGCGCGGGCTGATCGCGCTGCCGGGCAGCGCCAGCGTCGCACTCGCGACCGCGCTTGCACCGCTGCATGCGGCGGCGGGGCTCGAACGGGTCGAGGTCGCGACCTACCATGCGGTGTCGGGCAGGGGGCGCGCGGCCATGGAAGCGTTGGCGGCGGAGACCGTGGCCCTGCTGAGCGGCAAGAAGGCGGCCGGCCGCAGCTTCGGCCGCCAGATCGCCTTCAACGTGATCCCGCTGGTCGATGATCTCGGCGCGGATGGCATGTCCCGGGAGGAGGCGCGCATGATTGCCGAAACCCGCCGCGTGCTCGGTTTGCCGGACCTGCAGATCAATATCACCGCGGTCCGGGTGCCGGTGTTCTTCGGCCACGGCTTGGCGGTGCACGTGCGGCTCGAACGCGAGTTGTCCGCCGCCGCCGCCGCGGCTATGCTGCATAGCAGCAATGGGCTGAGTGTCATTGAACCGGACTCGGCTGCGCAAGTACCGACACCGGCGGTTCTGGCCTCCGCCCCCGATCAGGTGTATGTGGGGCGCATCCGTACCGATCCGAGCCGTGACCGGTCTCTAAATTTTTGGGTGATGGCCGATAATGTTCGGAAATGTGCGGCGCATAACGCAGTTTCGGCGGCCCAGATTTTGGTAAATGGTTCGCAGTGAGCTATAGTTCAAAACTTATTTACAGGGCAAATGAGAATTGGCTTCCAAGCGCCTCTAACACAATGAACTTTAAGTGCTTGCCTGCCGGCATTTTTGGAGTAGGAATGTCCGCGATGCTGCCTCGCCTGCTGATCACGGCGTGTCTCCTATGCCCGTCATTGTCTTGGGCGTTGGGCCTCGGCGAGATTCATTTGAATTCTGCCCTGAACGAGCCGTTGAACGCGGACATCGACCTGATCGCGGCCACCCCCGATGAATTGACCGCACTGCGTGCATCGCTTGCCGGCCGCGATGCCTTCACCCGCTACGGAATCGACCGGCCGCCGTTCTTGTCGAGCCTGACCTTCAAGGTCGGCAAGGGCAAGGACGGCCGCGACGTGTTGATGGTGCGCTCCAGCGATGCGATTCCCGAGCCGTTCGTCACCTTCCTGGTCGAAGTCAATTGGGCGCGCGGGCGCTTGATGCGCGAATACACCGTGCTGCTCGACCCGCCGGTGTACACGCCGGGCGAAAGCGCGGCCGGGGCCGCGCCGGTGGCCGCGCCACTGGCCGCACCGGTGACGGCGCCGACCGCTCCGCCGCCGCGTCCCGCCGCTGCGCCGCCGCGCGCGCCGCAGACCCAGCCTGAATCGAATCCGGCGCCGGCTGCGGTGGTGCCCGCCGTCGCCGGCACCTATCGCGTCGCCAAGGGCGACACCTTGTCGCGCATTGCGCGCAGCCTGCGGCCGGGCACGACCGATCCGGCCGCGGTTGACCAGACCATGATCGCCCTGTACCGCGCGAACAACCAGGCATTCGAGGGCAACATCAATCTTCTGCGACGCGGTGCCATTCTGCGCGTACCGGGTGCCGATGAAATCGCCGCCCTGAATCAAACCGAGGCCATCAGCGAAGTGCGCCGCCAGATGTCCGCCTGGCACGGCCGTGTCGCCGGCAATGGCCACCTGCGGCTGGTGACCCCGGCCGGTACCGCGGCGCCGGCAGGCGCCGGGGCGAAGCCGGGTACGGGTCAAACCGGCGAGACGAATGCCGACGCCGCCTTGAAGGACAAGATCCAGGATTTGCAAAACAAGCTCGATCAGTCGCAGCGGCTGCTCGATGTGCGCAATGCGGAGCTCAGCGAACTGCAGCGCAAGCTGGGCGCGGCCGCTGCGGTGCCCCCGGTGGCGGCGCCGCCGCCCGCTCCGGTGGTGGCCGCGGCGCCTCCGGCGCCCACCGCCGCTCCGGCTCCCACGCCGGCTCCGACGCCGACGCCCGCGCCCCCGGCTGCCGCGACGCCTGCGCCGGCCACGGCATCCGCGCCTGTGCCCTCGACAGCGCCGCCCGCGCCGGTGGTGGCGCAAAAGCCGCCGGCAGCGACCCCCGGTTCCGCCGCCGGCGGGACCTGGATCGACTGGCTCGCCGATAATTGGTGGATTCCCGCCGCGGTGATCCTGGCGCTGCTCGCGGGCCTGGGGTTCGCCGCGTGGAGGCGCCGGCAGCAGGATCAGATCGGCGATTTCGCCGCCATGGCCGCGACCGACGTCGCCGACGAAGGGCGCGATCCGACCGCCAAGCTGATGGCGCTGCGTGCCAAGAATCGTGACTCCGCGTTCGTGGTCGAAGAGTCCGGCCAGCACAAGACGCCCGAATTCGAAGCCCCGGCGCAGCGCGTCAGCGATACGGTCGAAACCAAACCGCCGTCGCCCGATGACACCCTCTCGAGCGAAAGCGCGGTCAACCTCGATCAGGGCGATCCCCTGGCCGAGGCGGACTTTCACATGGCCTACGGCCTGTATGACCAGGCCGCCGACCTGGTGCGCATCGCGCTCGAGCGCGAACCGGATCGCCGCGACCTCAAGCTCAAGCTGCTGGAAATCTATTTCGTCTGGGGCAACAAGGATCTGTTTCTGCAGACCGCCAAGGCGCTCCAGGCGACCCGCGATCAGGCACCTGCGGGTGAGTGGGACAAGATCGTCATCATGGGCAGGCAGATCTGCCCGGACGACCCGATGTTCGCCGCCTCCGCGGGCTCCGGCCGCGGCGCGGGTGCGCTGGTCGACCTGAACCTCGAGGGCGGCGAGAACCGCGTCGACATCGACCTGTTCGGCGATCCCGAGGGTGAACGCAGCAGTCTGGATCATTCGCTCGCCAAGGAGGGCGATGACACGATCGCGGCGGACACCGAGCGGGGCCTGAAGAGCGGCTCGGGATTGGACTTCACCCTGGATGCGCCGGAGCGCGGTGCGGACGATTCGACCACCCACGCCGTGGCGCCGCACGATGAGCCCACGGTCGAATCCGAGCTCATGAACTTCCACGATGCGCCCACGACAGAATCGCCCATCGTCAACCCGGCGGACGTGCGCGGGCGGATTTCCACCAAGCTCGGACAGGTCGGTGCGGAACAGACCGCGGAGGTCTCGCTCGACGATCTGGGATTGGATCTGGACGGACTGGATGAAAACGGCTCCACCCCCGCCAGTCTGGCGCACCTGGAGCAGACCGATCAGGGCGAAACGCCCACCATGATCGCCGGCATGGACGACCGGTCGCGCCGCCTGATGGCGGAGGCGGACAGCCGCTCGCACGAACGCGACCTGACCGAGATCGAACGCGAACTCGAGGCTTCGTTCATATCCGAACTCGAGACCAGCAACGACGACATCAAGACCTCGATCATCGCTCCGGACTCGGCACCGACCGTACAGATGCCGCGGGAATACGACACGGGTTCGACCTCGCGGCTGAAGAATGCCGGAATCGTCGATCCGCAGGAACCCGAGCGCGGCGATCTGGAATCTACCTCGAAACTGCGCGAAATCAGCGGCGACAGTGTCGACTTGGATCTGGATCGGCTGGCCACGGCGCTCGGCGCCGGCGACAACGTGGTGGGCGACACGGTGGAACAGCCGCGCGCCGCCGAGGATGTCTTTTCCAGCGAGGTTTTCGAGGCCAGTCAGCGCAGCCGCGTCGTGGATCTCGACGTGGGCGAGGCGCTGAACGGCTCGGATCAGTCGACCGCGCGCACCAGCACCCAGTCCGACACCGCCAAGCTCAAGCGCGCCGAACTCGCCCTGCCGGAATTGGAACCGGTGACCATGAGCGAAGTGGGCACCAAACTCGATCTGGCGCGCGCCTACATGGACATGGGCGATCCGGAGGGTGCGCGCAGCATTCTCGAAGAAGTCGTGCAGGAAGGCTCCGCCAGCCAGAAACAGGAAGCGCAGCGCCTGATCGAATCCCTGCCCGGTTGACGTGCCTGCCACGGGCCGTGTTGCCGCCATCGTCGAATATGACGGCACGGACTTCGCGGGCTGGCAATCCCAGACTCATTCGGCATCGATCCAGGACGCAGTACAGGAGGCGATAGGGTTCGTCGCCGGACACCCGGTCGCGGCGGTCTGCGCGGGGCGCACCGACGGCGGCGTGCATGCGGTCGCACAGGTGATCCACTTCGACACCAGCGCCGCGCGTACGCCGCGCGCCTGGGTGCTCGGTTCCAACACCCGTCTGCCGCCTTCCATCGCCCTGCAGTGGGCAGTGGAAGTCGACGGCGCGTTCCACGCGCGCCATTCGGCCATCCGGCGCACCTACCGCTATTACATTATGAACCGCAGCGCGCGCCCGGCCCTGCAGCGGATGCGCACCGCGTGGGTGCACCGGCCGCTGGACGCGGAGGCCATGCACCGTGGTGCGCAGACGCTGCTCGGCGAGCATGATTTTTCGGCGTTCCGCTCGGTGGAGTGCCAGTCCAAGACGCCGATCCGGCGCCTCGAACGGGTGCACGTGCAGCGCGACGGCGATTGCGTATGGCTGGAGATCACGGCCAACGCCTACCTGCATCACATGGTGCGCAACATCGTCGGCACCCTGCTCGAGGTGCAGACGGCGGCCGATCCGGCGGCCGCCATGGCCGCGGTGCTGGCGAGCGGCGAGCGACGCCTGGCGGGCGCCACGGCACCGGCCGCGGGGCTGTATTTGTGGCGCGTCGAGTATCCGCCTGCATTCCGCATTCCGATGTGGGAGGCCCGGCTTTTGGTTTAAGATGGGTCATGTCCTGGTTCGAGCGAATCGTCCCGTCGCGCATCAAAACCGAGCGCCGCACCCGTTCGGTGCCCGAGGGCCTGTGGACCAAATGTCCGGCCTGTGACGCGGTGCTCTACAAGGCCGAGATCGAGCGCAACCTCCATGTGTGCCCGAAATGCAGCCACCACATGCGCATCCACGGCCGCGAACGGCTGCTGAAATTCCTCGACATGGGTTCCACGGCGGAAATTGCCGGCAAGATCGAGCCGGAGGATCCGCTCAAGTTCAAGGATTCCAAGCGATACAAGGACCGCCTGCTGCAGGCCCAGAAACAGACCGGCGAGCGTGACGCGCTGGTCGTGATGGCGGGCAAGCTGGCGGGGCTGGATGTGGTCGCGTGTGCATTCGAATTCCGCTTCCTGGGCGGATCGATGGGTTCGGTGGTGGGCGAGAAATTCGTCCGCGCGGTCGAGCACAGCCTGGAGCATCGCATGCCGCTGGTGTGTTTCTCGGCGAGCGGGGGGGCGCGCATGCAGGAGGCGTTGTACTCGCTGCTGCAAATGGCCAAGACCAGCGCCGCGCTCAAGCGGCTGTCCGAGGCGCGTCTGCCGTTCATTTCCGTGATGACGGATCCGACGACGGGCGGGGTCTCGGCGAGCCTGGCGATGCTGGGGGACATCAACATCGGCGAACCCAAAGCCCTGATCGGCTTCGCCGGTCCGCGGGTCATCCAACAAACCGTGCGCGAAACGCTGCCCGAAGGCTTTCAGCGCAGCGAATTCCTGCTGGAGCATGGCGCGCTCGACATGATCATCGATCGGCGCGAATTGCGCGATCGCATCGGCGCGATTCTGCGCCTGCTGACCGGCAAAGAACCCGTCGCCGCCTGATTCCCGGTGAGTGTCGCTGCGTAGTCTCGAAGAATGGATGGCTTACCAGGCGACGCTGCATCCGCAGGTCATCGATCTCGGCCTGGAACGGATCACGACGGTGCTCGAGCGGCTGAACTGGCACAAGCCTGCCGCTCCGGTGATCAGCATCGCCGGCACCAACGGCAAGGGTTCCGTGGCCGCCCATTGCGGGGCGATTATGGCGGCGGCGGGCTTGCGGGTCGGTGCCTTCACCTCGCCGCACCTGCGCGATTACCGCGAACGCATCGGCATCGCCGGGCGATTCGTCGACACGGCAGAACTGCTGGCGGCATTCGAGAGGATCGAGCGCGCGCGCGGTGACGTCGGCCTGACGTTCTTCGAGTACAACACCCTGGCGGCGCTGCTGGTCTTCGAGTCGGCGCGGCTGGATGCCTGGGTGCTCGAAATCGGCATGGGCGGGCGCCTCGATGCGGTCAATGCGGTAGATGCCGACGTCGCCGTGGTTGTCAGCATCGGCTTGGACCATCAGGAGTTCCTCGGCACCACCTTGGATGCCATCGCACGCGAAAAGGCCGGGATATTCCGTCGCGGCCGCGCCGCCGTACTCGGCAGCCGCAGCATGCCGGCAGTGCTCACCGACCTCGCGGCGGCGGTCGGCGCCAGAGTCAAGCAGCTCGGCGTCGATTACGATGTCCTCCGGCACGGGTCCCGCTGGAGCTACCGCGGCAGCGTCTGGAGCCTCGAGGATTTGCCGGCGCCGGCGCTCCGCGGGGATGCCCAGTATGACAATGCGGCCACGGCGATTGCCGTCCTCGAGGAGCTCGGGCCGCGCATCCATGTGCCGGCGGCGGCGGTGTCCGGGGGATTGACCCAGGTGCGGCTGGCAGGTCGCTTCCAGCGGTTGGCGCCGGTGCGCGCGAGCCTGCCGGCCTGGATACTGGATGTGGCCCACAACCCGGATGCGGCGCGGGTGCTCGCGCGCAATTTGCGCGCATTGCCCGTGGCCGGACGCACGCTGGCCGTCTGCGGCATCCTCGCCGACAAGGACGCGCCGTCGATCGCCGCAGAGCTGCGCGGCTGCGTGGACGGCTGGTGGTTTGCCTCGACGGACGGCGTCCGCGGCAGCAGCGGCGCCGCGCTCGCCGCACGCGTCGCCGCACAGCTGGACGCCCCAGCCGCGCCCGCCGGCAGCGTCGCCGATGCCTGCGAGGCGGCGCTCGCCGCCGCCGGCGGCGCCGATCGCATCGTCGTGTTCGGCTCCTTCCACACGGTCGGTCCGGCACTCGATTGGCTGGAGGCAAAAGGCTTGCTGCCGCCGGCCGGGGATCGCGAATATACTGCTGCAGATCATGGATCGTCGCGTTAAAGAACGTCTGGTGGGCGCCAGCATCCTGGTGGCGATCATCGTGTTGGTGGTGCCGGAGATGCTGTCGGGACCCAAACCGGGCGCGCCGCCGCCTGCGGCGCCCGACGCCGTGCGCAGCTACACCGTCGACCTGGCCGATTCCGCGCGAACCTCGCCGGCGCCCGCCGCTGCGGCGCCGCCGGCCGGGGCGGCACCGGGCAACGCAATCGCCGCCGGCGGCGCATCCCCCGCACCCTCGCCGTCCACTGCATCGCCGGTCGGCGGTGCGCGGTCGCCGATCAAACCACTGCCAAAGTCAGCCGGCGCCCCGGTGGCGCCGGTTGAATCCGCCGCGGCATCCCCCATATCGGCAAAGCCGTTGCAAGCCGGCGGGGAGTGGGTGGTGCAGCTCGGCAGCTTTGCGAGCCGGGAGAACGCCGAAAAGCTCGTCCGCCAACTGAAGGCGCAGGGCTACGCGGTGTATCTGTCGACCAGCGGCTCGGGTGCGCAGCTGCGGCATCGAGTTCGAACCGGTCCCATGGCCGACCGGGACGCGGCTGTGCGGGCGGTCGAGAAGCTCAAGGCGCAGGGTCACGCCGCGACACTGGTTCCGCCGGCGACGTAAGCGCGCAACTGCGCATCGTTTCACGGCACGCTGCGGCCACCTCCGGTAGAATATGTCAGTTGCGAGATTCGGGGTGGAAGCTTGACCGGAGCCGATGTCCTCATTCTGTTTGTGCTGCTGGCCTCGACCATCACCGGATTGCTGCGCGGTTTCATACGCGAGGCGGTCTCGCTCGTGTTCTGGGTGGTGGGCATTTGGGCCGCCTGGGTTTACGGTCCGGTGGTCGAATCGCACCTCGGCGGCCTGCTGGCCGCGCCGGCGGTGCGGCCCTGGGTGGGGCGCATCATCGTCCTGATCGCCGTCGTGCTGATCGGGGTGGTGTTCGGCATGCTGCTGGGACATTTCATGCGCCAGATCGGATTCGGCATCCTGGACCGGGTCATGGGCATCATGTTCGGTCTGGCCCGCGGCATGGTGCTGGTGGGACTGCTGATCATCGGCGGAGAGCTGCTGCAGTTGAATCATGAGCCCTGGTGGGGTCGTTCGATGCTGATTCCCTATGGTGAGACGGTGGGCGACTGGCTGCGGGCCATGGTGGGTGAAAATGGCGAACCCTGGGCCAAGCTCGAGCGCCTGACCGGAGTCAAGGTCAAGTAGCCCGGAGGTCCTTTTCATGTGCGGAATCGTCGGAATGGTGGGTGTGGGCGCCGTCAATCAGCGGATCTATGACGCGTTGACGGTATTGCAGCACCGTGGCCAGGATGCAGCCGGAATCATGACCTCCGAGGACGGCGAGTTGTTCATGCGCAAGGATTCCGGTCTGGTGCGCGACGTCTTCCAACAAAAACACATGCTCAAGTTGAAGGGCAACATCGGCATCGGCCACGTACGCTATCCCACCGCGGGCTGCGACAGCGCGCACGACGCGCAGCCGTTCTACGTCAATTCCCCGTACGGCATTTGCCTGGGACACAACGGCAATCTCACCAATGCACGCGAGCTTACCGAAGTGCTGGTGCGCGAGGACCGCAGACACCTGAACACCACCTCCGATTCCGAAGTGCTGCTCAATGTGCTGGCCTCCGAACTGCAGCGCGTCGGCACGCCGCGGGTCACTCCGGCCGACATTTTCGCGGCGGCGAATGCGGTGTACCGCCGCTGCCGCGGCGGATATGCGGTGGTGGCCATGGTGATCGGCCACGGCATCCTCGGTTTCCGCGATCCGAACGGCATCCGGCCGCTGGTGATCGGCAAGCGCGAGACGAAGAAGGGTTCCGAATGGATGCTCGCCTCCGAAAGCGTGGCGCTCGACATGCTGGGCTTCGAGCTGCTGCGCGACGTGGCGCCCGGCGAGGCCGTGTTCATCGACGAGCAGGGGCGTTTCTACGCGCAACAATGCGTCGCGGCCGCCCGGCACACGCCCTGCATATTCGAATACGTCTATTTTGCCCGTCCGGACTCGATCATCGACAATATCTCGGTCTACAAGGCGCGTTTGCGCATGGGTGAGCGGCTGGCCGAGAAGATCAAGCGGGAACGTCCCGATCACGACATCGACGTCGTCATTCCGATACCCGACACCAGCCGCACGAGCGCGGTGCAGGTGGCGCAGCGGCTGGGCGTCAAGTATCGGGAGGGCTTCATCAAGAACCGCTATATCGGCCGCACCTTCATCATGCCGGGACAGGAACAGCGCTCGAAATCGGTGCGCAGCAAATTGAACGCGATCGATCTGGAATTTCGCGGCAAGACCGTGCTGTTGGTGGACGATTCCATCGTGCGCGGAACGACTTCCGCGCAGATCATCGACATGGCCCGGGAGGCGGGCGCCAAGAAGGTGTATTTCGCCTCCGCGGCGCCGCCGGTGCGCTATCCGAATGTCTACGGCATCGACATGCCGGACGCCTCGGAATTGGTCGCCGCCGGTCATACCGATGAGCAGGTGCGCGACATCATCGGCGCCGACTGGCTCATCTACCAAGATCTGCACGACCTGGAGCACGCGGTGCGCCATGACAACGCGAAGATCAAGGATTTCGACACGTCCTGCTTCTCGGGCGAGTACGTCACCGGCGACGTCACGCCGGAATATCTGAAGCGTCTGCAACTCGAGCGTTCCGACGAAGCGAAGCAGCAGCGCCGCGACGGCACGCGCCGGGGCCTCAAATCGGTCCGCGTCTTGTAGACGAAGCGCTGGTGCAGCGCCACCGTCATGAGTCTGCGACTGTTGTTAATGGCGGCTAGCGCCGACTATCGATTGCTGGTCCGAAAGCACGTCGAGGTCGAGTGGCCGGACGCCACGGTGATCGATCACCGCCTGGGTGAGGATGCACCGCTGGAGACTGAGTTCACGGCAGCCGGATTCGACGCGGTGGTGTTGGTGGGTACGCCGCCGACCGCAGACGTCGAGCAGCTCGCGGCCAATCTGGCGGCCAAGCCGGACTTCGCACCCGTGGTGCTGGTGGCACTGCGCGATGAGCCTCACGGCGCCCCCCCGGCACAGCACGGCCTGTATCGCGTCTACGGCCGCAAGCTCGACCGAAAGGCGCTGCTGCGCGGTCTGAACGATGCCTCGCACGAGCACCGCCAGCGGCTCGCCACGCTGCGTTCCCATCCCGATTACGAGCAGCGCTACCGCTTCGGTTCGGTGATGATTCGCGGACATCGCTGCATCAAGCAGGTCGGCAGCGGCGGCATGTGCACGATCTATCTGGCGGAGAGCGAGCGCGCCGGCAGCCTGGTGGTCCTGAAGGTCTTCAGCCAGGTGCCCGACGTCTCCGAACGCATCGTGAGCTTCGACCGCTTCCTGCAGGAATATGAGATCGTGGCGGGCCTGAACCATCCGAACATCGTGCGCATCCACGATCTCGGCGTGGCGGATGATCACGCATACATCGCGATGGAACATTTTCCGGCGGGCGATCTGCGCAACCGCATGAAATCGCCGCTGACCCCGTCTACGGCGGTCGGCTACCTGCGGCAGATGGCGAGCGCCCTGAACGCCGTGCATACGGTGGGGGTGCTGCATCGGGATCTGAAGCCGGCCAATGTGATGCTGCGCGCCGACGGTTCCCTCTGTCTGATCGATTTTGGACTGGCCAAGGCCAATGGCCTCGACGTCGATCTGACCGGTACCCGCGAGATCTTCGGCACTCCGTACTACATGAGCCCGGAACAGGGCCACGCCGAGCTGGTCGACGCGCGCAGCGACCTGTACAGCCTCGGGGTCATCTTCTACGAGATGCTGACCGGCGCGAAGCCGTACACCGGCTCGACCGCGATGGAGGTCATCTACAAGCACAAGCGCGCCGACATACCGCCCATCAACCGGCAATTCGCGCCATACGCGGGCATTTTGCGCCGCCTGCTCGCAAAATCGCCCGAGGATCGCTATCAATCGGCAGGCGAACTGCTCGGCGCCATCGCCGGGCTCGAGCAGCCGGCGTGAGCCTGCTGCTCGCGCCGACGCCCGCAGGCTGGATCGCCGCGGCCCGCGCCGCACCCGATCTGCTGCTGCTGGATCACGCCAATTGCGAAAAGAAGGCCGCGTCCACGGCGCTCGCACTGATGTTCGCCTATGCGGAGGATCTGGAGCTCGCCGATAAGCTGTCGCGCCTGGCACGCGAGGAATTGCGCCACTACGAACAGGTGGCGAAGCTCCTGAGAACGCTGCACATCGTGCCGCGCCGCCTGGCTCCGGGACGCTATGCCGGGTGCCTGCGCCGGCTGGTGGCGCGGGCCGAGCCGCGGCGCGAGCTGGATCTGATGATCTGCGGCGCCTTCATCGAGGCGCGCTCATGCGAGCGTTTCGCCGCGCTGGAGCCGGCCGTCGGCGAGCCGCTCGGCGGTTTCTTCGCCGGGCTGCGGGCCGCCGAAGAGCGTCACGGCAGGACCTACATGGATTTGGCGCGCCGCGCCGCGGCGCGCAGCGGCCTCGATATCGATGCGCGCATCCGGGATTTCGCCGGGATCGAAGCGCAACTGATCACCTCGCCGGACGAGGATTTCCGATTTCATTCCGGCGTGCCGGATCTCGGCAACGCCAGCAGTTCTTGACCCTCCTCGTCCCAGCGCAGCACACTGCCCTGTGCATGCCAGTCGCCGAGCACGATGCGCGTGCAGGCGCGGCCGTCGACCTCGAATCGGTGAACGGCGGGGCGATGCGTATGTCCGTGCAGCAGCATCGACAGACCCGCGGTGCGCAGTGCCGTCGCGACGCTGGCGGCGTTCACGTCGGTGATGCCCTGGTCCGCGGCGGCCGTATGCGCACGGCTGCCGCTGCGCGCGGCGCCGGCAAGCGCCCGCCGCCGCGAGACCGACAGGGCCAGGAATTCCCGTTGCCAGCCGGCATCCCGCACCGTGGCGCGCAGGCGCTGATAAGCGCGATCGTCCGTGCACAGCGCGTCGCCGTGCATGACCAGCACCGACTCACCGTACAGGGTGAGGACCAGCGGATCCGGCAGCAGATGGGCGCCGGACATGGCGCAGAATCGCGGCCCCAGGAGGAAATCCCGATTACCCTGCATCACGAAACACGGCACGCCGCCCGCGGTGAGCGTATTCAGTCCTTCGATCACCGCGGTTTGCGCGCTGTCGGCGTCGTCATCACCGATCCAGGATTCGAACAGGTCGCCGAGAATGTACAAGGACTCGGCGTTCGCCGCGTCGCCGCGAAGGAAACTCAGGAACTGCCCGGTGACCGCCGGTTGACCCGCATCGATGTGCAGATCCGAAATGAACAGCGTGGCCACGCGATCAGGGTGCGGGCACCCGCTCGATTCGCTCTATCAGCACGGGCTGCAGCGGTGCATCGTCCTTGAAAGGGCCTTTGGCGCCGGTGGGAACGTTGCCGATTCGATCGACGACATCCATGCCGGAGACCACCTTGCCGAACACCGCGTATCCCCAGCGCGTCTGGCTCGGGTCGAGCGCGTTATTGTCGTACAAATTCACGTAGAACTGGCAATCGCCGCCGTGCGGATCGCCGGTGCGGGCGAGACCCACCGTGCCGCGCTGATTGGTCAGGCCGTTGCCCGATTCGTTGAAAGTCTTGAGCTCCGCCGGCTTGATCTTGTAATCGGCCCCGTAGCCGCCGCCTTGGATCACGAAGTTGGCGACCACGCGATGAATGAGGGTCTGGCTGTAATGGCCTTCATCGACGTACTTCAGGAAGTTGGCCACGGTCAGCGGAGCGCGCTCCGGGTTCAGTTCGATCACGAAATTGCCCATCGATGTGACCACCTGGACCTGGGTCGCCGCGGCGGCCGGCGCGGCCGGCGCGGCCGCGGGTTTTTCCGCAGCGACGGCGGCGTGCATCGTGAGCGCCGACAGCAGGCCGAGCGCGAGAAATAGCTGTTTCATACTCCGTGATTCTACTCGAATGGGTACAATCCGGAAGAATGTCATTGCCAGTCGTCACGCGCTTCGCGCCAAGTCCCACCGGATCGTTGCATCTGGGAAATGCGCGGACCGCGTTTTTCAGCCATTTGTGGGCCCGCAAGAGCGGCGGTCGGTTCATCCTGCGCATCGAGGACACCGATGCGCAGCGCAGCCGCGGATCCTTTACCGAGGAGCTGATCGGGGACCTGCGCTGGCTCGGACTCGGGTGGGACGAGGGGCCCGATGTAGGCGGGCCTGCGGCACCGTACCGCCAGGCGCAGCGCGGCGGGGTGTACGCCGGGCTCTTCGCCCGGCTGGAGGCCGAGGAGCGGGCCTATCCGTGCTATTGCACACCGGAGGAACTCGAGTTGTCGCGCAAGCTGCAGCGGGTTTCGGGCAAGCCTCCGCGGTACGCCGGCACGTGCCGCAATCTGTCCCGGGCCGAAGGCGTCGCGCGGCAGGCCCGCGGCCTGCGTCCCACGCTGCGCTTCGCCGTTCCCGACGGAGTGGCCGTCGATTTCGACGATGCCGTGCACGGTCCGCAGCATTTTCCGTCCGCGGACATCGGTGACTTCATCATACGGCGGGAGGACGGGACACCGGCCTTCTTCTTCTGCAACGCCGTGGACGACTCGCTGATGGGGGTCACGCAGGTTTTGCGCGGCGATGACCATCTGACCAACACGCCGCGGCAGCTGATGCTGCTGGATGCATTGGGACTGCGCCGGCCGGCTTACGGCCACGTCGGGCTGCTCGTGGGTGCCGACGGCGCACCGCTGTCCAAGCGGCACGGCAGCACCAGCGTGCGCGAGTTTCGCGAGCGCGGCTTCCTGGGCGCGGCCGTGCTCAATCACCTGTTTCATCTCGGTCACGCCAGCGACGTCGAGCACTGGCTGCCGCCCGCCGGAATGCCGGCGCATTTTCGACCGGACCATCTGGGCCGGGCGCCGGCGCGCTTCGACGAAGCGCAGCTCGTGCATTGGCAGAAGGAAACACTGCAGCGCATGAGCGCGGCGGACATCGGCCGATGGCTCGGCACGGACGACGCGGCGCTGGCGGAGCTGGTGCGGCACAACGTGGTGCTGCCCTCCGACGCGGTGCCCTGGATCGCTGTGCTGCACGGCGAACTGCCGCCCTTGGGGGCGGATGCGCAGCGCGTGGTCGAAGCGGCCGGTCCCGCGTTCTTCGCCGCCGCCGCCGCGGCGCTGTCGCAGTCGGGCCCCGATTTGAAGCTGCTCACCCAAATACTCAAGGAGCGCACCGGGCGCAAGGGCGCCGATCTGTATCTGCCGCTCAGGATCGCGCTCACCGGCCAGGCGCACGGTCCGGAGCTTGCACCGCTGCTCAGGCTCATGCCGCCGGACATGGCGCGCCGCCGCCTCGAATCGCATGCTCAGAATCCGTAACTCGCTCACGGGCGAAAAGGAACCGTTCGTGCCGCTGCGCGACGGCGAGGTGCGCATGTACGTCTGCGGGATCACCGTCTACGACTACATCCACGTGGGGCACGCCCGCATGCTCACCGTGTTCGACCTGGTGCAGCGCTACCTGCGGGCGCGCGGCTTCGCCGTCACCTACGTGCGCAACATCACCGATATCGACGACAAGATCATCGAGCGCGCCGCGCACAACGGCGAATCCTGGTCGCAACTCGCGCAGCGCTTCACCGCCGCCATGCACGAGGACTGCGCAAGGCTCGGCCTGCAGCAACCGGATCTCGAGCCGCGCGCAACCGATTTCATCGCGCCCATCATCGCCATGACCCGCACACTGATCGACAAGGGCTACGCCTACCTCGCGGCCAACGGCGATGTGATGTACGCGGTGCGAAAATTCGCCGCCTATGGCCGCTTGTCGGGCAAGAAAATCGACGATCTGCGGGCCGGCGCGCGCGTCCAGGTCGACGATGCGAAGCTCGATCCGCTGGATTTCGTCCTGTGGAAGACGGCCAAGCCGGGCGAACCGTCCTGGCCGTCGCCGTGGGGAGCCGGCCGGCCGGGCTGGCACATCGAGTGCTCGGCGATGTCGACCGAGCTGCTCGGGGACTATTTCGACCTGCATGGCGGCGGCGTGGATCTGACCTTTCCACACCATGAGAACGAGATCGCGCAGTCCTGCGCCGCCTGCGGCACGCCCTTCGTGCAGATCTGGATGCACAACGGTTTCGTGCGCATCAACGATGAGAAGATGTCGAAGTCGCTGGGTAATTTCTTCACGGTGCGCGACGTGCTGAAGACGCTGCGCGACCCGGAGGTGCTGCGGCTGTTTCTGATCAGCAGCCATTACCGCGGCCCGATCAACTATTCGGAGGCGCAGCTCGACCAGGCGGACGAAACCCTGCTCGGCCTGTACCGCGCGCTCAAGGACACCCGGGACGGCGCGGACACCGACCGCGCCGCGCTCGGCGCGTTCGATGCGGCGATGGACGATGATTTCAACACGCCCGAGGCGCTGGCCGTTCTGCAGGGGGTGGCGCGCGACCTCAACAGCTGCAAGGCCGCGGGCGATGCGGCGGGAACCGCACGGGCTGCCGGTACGCTGCGCGCCATGGGGACGATGCTCGGGATCCTGCAGCAGGATCCCGAGGCGTATTTGAAACGCGGCGCGGGTGCCGCCGAACTCGCCGATGCCGACATCGCGGCGCTGCTCGAGGCCCGCCGGCAGGCGCGTGCCGCGCGCAACTTTGCGGAATCCGACCGGATCCGGGAGCGCTTGAGCGCGGCGGGCATCCTGCTCGAGGACAAGCCGGGCGGGGCCACTGAATGGCGGCGGGCCTGACGAGGCTGCGGGTCAGGCTCCCGAGACGCCATGGCAGTGTGCCGGATCGCCGCCGTCCCGCAGGTTTGCGGCCTGCGCCAGGATGTCGGCGGCGAGCTGTTCGAGGGCCGCTCGATGACCCGCGGCGAGGGCCGGATAGCCACCGCCGACCGCAATCCGGATGGCGCTGCGGCAGGACGCTGACCGCTTCGGGGGAGCGTCCAGGGTGACGCTCCAGGCGGCTTCGATGAAGGCATAGTCGCCGGGCACCGAGTCGAATCGCTGCACGTCGACGCGCACGTGGGCCGGTGGCAGCGCCGCCCACCGCGGTGACAGCGACAGGACCAGCGCGGCCTGCATTTCCTCCCCCAAGGGCGCGATCCAGCGTTCGGATTCCATCACCGTCAGTGAACCGTCGGAGCGCCTCACCACCAGCTGCGGTTGATCGTCCTGTCCGGGTATGCTGACGACTACAGCCGGGCCGGCCGGCGCACCACGCTCGTGTGCCTCGCCCGGCGGCGGCAGCAGTGTCAGGAACTGGGTCGGCGCCGATGCGCACGCCGCGAGCAGCGTCAACGCCGCTGTCGCGGCGAACCTCGAAACCCTAATCATGACCGGCTCCCGCGCCCTCGGGCTTCGGATCGGCCGGTCTGCCGCGAATCAGCGATTCCGGATGCCGGGCGAGAAAGTCCGTGAAGGCGCGCAGCGATCGCGCCGAGCGCTGCAATTCCTCGAGGGTGCGGTCGATGTTGCGGCGCAACGTCGAGTCACCCGAGAGCGTATCGGCGGCCGTCCCCAGGGTCTTGTGCGCATCGTCCAAGGCGCGGCCCGCCTGCGGCAGGATGTCGGTGTTCAGTTGCGATAGCGCGGTGTCGAGTCCGCCCAGCCCGCGGTCGAGCCGCCGCCCGATGGAATCGAACGGCAGGGCATCGAGCTTCGCGACGATGCTGGAGATCTGTTCCTGGGCGTGATCCAGTGTGCCGGGGGCGGTCGGTATCCGCAGCGGCCGCACCGCGCCGTCGAAGGCGATTCGCGGCTCGTTCGGCACGAAGTCGATGGCGATGTACAGCTGGCCGGTGAGCAGGTTGCCGGTGCGCGTCTGCGCCCGCAGCCCGCGTGCCACCAACTCGCCCAACAATACGCTCATGCGCCGCTCCTCGTCGTCTGCACCGGCCCCGTCGCCGGGCGGGATGCGTGTATCGTTGAAAATGCGGCCGAGTGTTTCCGGGTACAGCAGCGCGCCGACCACGATCGGGAAGCGATGCGTCATCGGATCATAGTCGACCGCGACCGAGACGACCTTGCCGATCTCCACCCCGATCAGCTCCACCGGGGCGTTTATACTCAGGCCGCGCAGCGATTTGGCGAACTGCATCACGACGTAGATCGGTTCGCCACGCGGCCGTTGCATGGCCGTGGTCTCATCCTTGATGAGCTCGAAGCGCGTCCCTGCGGGTGCCGGCTTGCGATCCTCGCTGCGCACCCATTGAGGATCGAAGAACGCGATCCCGCCGGCAGCGACGCTTGCCAGGGACTGGGTGCTGAGCTTGAGGCCGTCGGCACCGAGGGACAGGTCGATGCCGCTGGCGTTCCAGAAACGAGACGCGGCGGTGACGAACCGGTCATTCGGCGAGTCGATGAAGATGCCGATGGTCACCCCCCTTCCGTCGTCATCCAGCGCGTAGCGCACGACGCTTCCCACGCGCAGGCGGCGGTAATACACCGGCGAGCCGATGTCGAGGGACCCGAGATCGGCACTGTGCAGCGTGAACGCCGCGCCGTGCGACTCGCTGGTGACGGCGGGCGGATTTTCCAGCCCGGTGAAGAGTTTCTGGCTGTGTCCGCCTTTGCCGGGATCGACGCCGATGTACGCGCCCGACAGCAGGGTGCCGATCCCCGAGATGCCGCCCAGACCCACGCGTGGCTTGACCACCCAGAAGCGCGTGTCGGAGCGCGCGAAGCCCGACGCCGAACGCAGCAGGTCGATGGTCACGATGACGTGCGTCAGGTCATCGCTCAGGGTGATGTCGGTGACATTGCCGATCGGCACGTCCAAGTATTTCACCTGGGTCTTGTTGGCCTCCAAGCCCTCCGAATTCCCGAAAAGCACCTTGATGGTGGGTCCCTGGCTGATCTCGTGACGCACGATCAGGGACAGGCCGATCAGGGCGCACACGATGGGTACGACCCACACGACTGACACGTGCCATCCCGGTCGTTTGACGACGGGCTCGGCGGCCTGCACGGGCTCGCTAGCCATGCGGCGGATGCCTCGAGGGTGAATCCCACAACAGCCGGGGATCGAAGGCGAGCGTCCCCAGCATCGTCAGGACCACCACCATGCCGAAGAACAGGATGCCGATGCGTGGCTCGGCCTCGCTGACGCCGCGGAACTTGACGACCGCCGTCACCAAGCCGACCACCAGCACGTCCAGCATGGACCAGTAGCCGACCGCTTCGAGCGCCCGGTAGAGCTGCGCCTGCAGCGCCGGCCGGCGTACCCGTCGGCGCCGGGCATTGACCAGCAGGACGGCCAGGACGATGAACTTCGTCGACGGAATGAGAATGCTGGCGATGAATATGATGGCGGCGATGTCCCACGATCCGGATTGCCAGAATCCGATGACGCCGGAGAAAATGGTGTCCTCGCGACCCGCGCTGCCGCTGTCGATCGACTGCGTGTACATCACCGGCAGGATGTTGGCGGGCACGTAGAGAATCAGGGCCGCCGTCAACAGCGCCCAGGTGCGCGATAAGCTCTCGGGCTTTCGGGAGTGCAGTTCGCAGTGGCAGCGCGGACAGCGGCCCGGATCCGCGACGCCGTCGCAAACCAGGCCGCAGACCGGACAGCCGCACAATCCCGCGTCGGCCGCCCGCGAGGGTGTGTTCATCGGCGTCCACCGGCCAGTTCCGGCCACAGCGAGCGGGTATCCCAGTGCGCCAGAACGGTCAGCAGGACCGCCAGGGCGGCCATGGCCCAGATGCCGACGCCGGCCTGCACGTGCACCAGACCGCTCAGCTTCACGATGGAGACGAGCGCCGCCAGCACCCCGACCTCCACCATGCTCCAGGGATGCAGACCCGCCCAGATGCGCATCAGAAAATTGAACAGGGGAGCGCGCCTGCCGGCCTGCGCATGCAACAGGATCCAGCACATCAGGCCGATGCGCAGGGCCGGGACCACGATGAGCGCCAGGGCCACGACGATTGCGATGGGCGCCGTCGCATGGTCGGCCAACGACAGCACCGAACCCCACAGGGTGGTGTCGCTGGCGCGGCCGTTCACGTTTATCCCGATGACCGGAAATACATTCGCTATGATGTACAGCACGGCCGCCGCCAACGACAGTGCCAGCAGATGCTGCAGTCCCGGTCCGGCGCGCAGCAGCATGGCGCCGCAATTCGCGCACGTCGCTTGTTCGGCTCCCATCAGCGACGGCCGCTGCGACAGCGTGTCGCAGTTCATGCAAGCGATGAGGGTCGGATGGATCTGCATGTCGATGGAACGAGCGGCGCGACCTGAGGCGCGCCCAGTATGGCCCAAGTGAGTCCCTTTGAACGAGGTTAAGTAAAGTATATGCCAGGCGCTCCGGCAAAAAGCAGCAGGGCGCGGCCGTGCGCCGCCATACAGGGATTCTGGGGCGTCGCGCTGTCGTTGACAGCCATGAGCGCGGGCGCCGAGCCGCCGGCGAACCCCGAGCCGGCGTTGACGACCGTGGGTCCGGCCACGGGTCTGGCGGATTCAGCGGGACTGCGCGCAACGGTGTTCGGTACGCCACCCGCCGATATGGCGCCTCTGCCGAAGACGGTGCCGCTGACGGAGATCGACATCAGCCTGCCGTGGGCAATGCCCGTGCCGGCGGTGTTCTGGTTCGATCGGCGGCTGCGGGTATGGTTCTCCGCCCAGGACAAGCCCGCGCCATTGGCCATCGTGATTGCGGGCACCGGCAGCGACGGCAACTCGGCCAAGCTCGCGACGCTGCGCGCCGCCCTGTATGGCGCGGGCTATCACGTGCTCACCCTGCCGTCGCCCACCTTCCCGGGATTCATCGTCTCGGCTTCGAGCACCGGCGTCGTCGGCGACCTGCGCCAGGACAGCCTCGACCTGTATGCCGCCATGCAGCAGATCATTGCGCATCTGCCGCGCAGAGTGCGCATCACGGACATCGACGTGCTGGGCTACAGCCTCGGGGGAGCCAACGCGGCCATGGTCAAGTCGATCGATGCGACGCAGGGCAAGCTGAAGATTCATCGGGCGGTGATGATCAATCCGCCGGTCAGCCTGTTCACCTCCATCGCCCGGCTCGACCGGCTGTTTGCGATCAGCATCGGTCCCGGCGATGCCGCCATCGAGGCCCTTTACCGCAAGCTCTACGCAGAGCTCGCGAATCTGTATCGCGCGTCGGACACATTGCAGGTCGACGAGAACTTTCTGTTCTCCGCCGCCGGCGCGGTGTTGAAGACCGACACGGAATTCTCGGAAGCCATCGCGCTCACGTTCCGCCTCGACCTGATCAACGTGTTCTTTGCAGGTGATCTGTACGCCCGCACCGGCGTCGTGGTCGATCCGAACCATCCGCCCAAGGTCGGCGATTCGCTCGAGGACACTGCTCGCATCCTGCGCAGCAAGCCGTTCTCCGAATACTTCTCGAGGGTATTCGTGCCCTATTACCTCAAGCACCGGGCCAATTCGACCGGCAAATCGCTGATCGCCGACAGCCGCCTCGAGATCATCGGCGATGTGCTGCGCACGAATCCCGACTACTATGTCCAGACCAACAGTGATGATCTGATTCTCGACAAGCCGGAACTCGCATGGCTCGAGGATACCTTCGGCACGAGAATCGTCGTGTACGACCACGGTGGCCATCTCGGCAACCTGGGGGATCGCAGCCAGATCGCCGACATGCTCGACATGCTGGCGGGCCGGTGGAAGGGGCACGCGCCTTGAGGGCCGTCGTGCTCGCGGCCATGGCGGCAATCACGCTCGGCGGCTGCGCTTCGCCAAGCCTGAGCATCCGCAGCCTGCCGCCGGAGACTCCAGAGGCCGACGTCGGCGCGGCTGCCGAGAATGCGGCCACATTGGCCGCCGCCATCCAGTCCGAGGACTCCGGCGGCCATGCGCCCGCCGCAGCCGGCCCGCCGCTGACCGCGGCCGAGGCGCCGTCCATGCGCACCTACGACCCCTGGGAGCGGCTCAACCGATTCACCTACCGGTTCAACGCACGCTTCGACGAGGCGATTTTCCTGCCGGTCGCGAACGGCTACCGCCGCCTGCCGTCACCGCTGCGCGCCGGCGTGCACAACTTTTTCGGCAATCTCACTGAAGTCGACAGCATCATCAATTACGTGCTGCAAGTGCGGCTGCAGGCCGGCGTGCGCAGCCTGGGGCGCTTCTTGATCAACAGCACGTTCGGCATCGGCGGCCTGATCGACGTCGCCGCCAAACTCAAGCTGCCCGATGCCCCGACCGGCTTCTCCGCGACGCTGTCGACGTGGGGCATGCATCCCGGACCGTATCTTGTGATTCCCCTCATCGGGCCCTCCACCCTGCGCGACGGCATCGGCTTGGCCGGGGATTTCGGCGCCGCCTATGCGGTCAACGTGGTAAATCTCTACCGCGGCAACAAGACCTGGTATCTCGGCGTCGTCAACGGAGTCGACGAGCGGGCCAATGTCGACTTCCGCTATTACGCGACCGGCTCGCCGTTCGAATACGAGACCATCCGATTTCTATACGTACGCAAACGCCTGATCGAGGATGAGGGACTGCGGCGCAAGAGCCGGCCGAAGAAGGCCGGCACCGGCGCCCCGGCGGGCGAGTGAATATGGTCGCGGCCCTTGCCGCAACCCTGGTGCTGAGTCTGCCCGCGGTTTGGGGCGCAATCGCGCTCTGGTATCAGGCGCCCGGCGGCCTCGCATCGAAACTGTTGTGCGTGCTGCTGTGGGCCTCCTTCAGCGCCGCCGTGATCGTTGCACTGTGGGCGGGGCGTGCTGCCATCGGCGCGGCGCTGTTCGCGGCGGCGTTCGCCATTTTGCTCATCTGGTGGAATCACCTGCCGCCGTCGAATGATCGCCCCTGGGCGGACGACGTGGCGCGCGTGATGACGGGCACCGTCGACGGCGATCGGGTGGTCCTTCACAACGTGCGCAATTTCGACTGGCGCAGCGACAGCGATTACACGCAGCGCTGGGAAATCCGCAGCTACGATCTGTCAAGGGTCAGATCGGTGGACATGATCATGTCCTATTGGTCGTGGCGCGCGATCGCGCACATGATGATATCGTTCGGCTTCGAGGGGGGCGATCACCTCGTGTTCTCGGTCGAGATACGCCCGTCCAGGGACCAGAGCTATTCGGAGATCGGCGGTTTCTTCAAGGAGTTCGAGCTCAGCATCATCGCCGCGGATGAGCGTGATGTGATCCGGGTGCGCACCAATGTGCGCGGCGAAGATGACTATCTGTATCGAATCCGCCTGCCGGTGAGGGACATCCGCCTGCTGTTTCTCGCCTATGTGGCCGAGTCTAATGCGCTCGACAAGAAGCCGCGCTTCTACAACACGATAACCGCCAACTGCACGGTGCTCGTCTATCACATGATGGAGCGCATCGTCGGCTATCTGCCCCTGAACTACCGGCTGCTGCTGACCGGATATCTGCCCCAGTACGTGTACCGGGTGGGGGGCCTGGACCCGCGCTATACACTCGAAGAGCTGCGCAACCGCGGGCGGATCACCGAGCGCGCCCGGAGTGCGGACGGCGCCGGTTTCTCGGCTGACATCCGCCGGGGCGTGCCGGAATTGCCGAAGGAGGCGCCCTGAGGTGGACGACCATCGACCGCCCCATGCCCCGGAATTCGTTCACATTATCGGCGCACGGGGCGATGCAGTTTGATTGCCGTCGGGGAACTGGTAGGATTGCGCCCCCATCGTGATGGCGACGGGCAGGCACGGGGCATGGCGCAGTCTGGTAGCGCATCTGCTTTGGGAGCAGAGGGTCGGGGGTTCGAATCCCTCTGCCCCGACCAAGGCGCCCGTAGCTCAATCGGATAGAGCACCGGCCTTCTAAGCCGGCGGTTGCAGGTTCGATTCCTGCCGGGCGCGCCAACCGATGCGGGGTACGACGATGGTGGACGTAGCTCAGTTGGTAGAGCCCCGGATTGTGATTCCGGCCGTCGCGGGTTCGAGTCCCGTCGTCCACCCCATTTGTCGTGCGGGCGCCGGGTTTTGTCGATGCGAGGTTATGCGGGCCGTTAGCTCAGCTGGTAGAGCAGTTGACTCTTAATCAATTGGTCGTAGGTTCGATCCCTACACGGCCCACCAATACCCCACTTCCAAGGACTTCCAGCGACGTCCAGTCGCTTCTGAAAATCCTAATAATTCCCTTAGAATATAGGCATTTTAGCGTCCAGAAACGTCCTGAAGCTGCCCTTGACAGCCAATTTCCAGTGGGGGCATATTTGGGGGCATCCTAAGTCGGCGAAAGCAGGATGCCCCCAATGCCACTTACTGACACGATGGTGCGGAACGCCAAGCCGCGAGCAAAGCCCTATAAACTTAGTGATTCCAAAGGCCTGTACCTGCAGGTGGAACCGAGCGGCTCCAAGCTGTGGCGACTCAAATACCGGTTCAACGGCACGGAGCGGCGGCTCGCGTTTGGCATCTACCCCGATGTGACGCTGTCCCGCGCGCGTGAGCGGCAGATCGAAGCGCGGCGGGTACTCGATGAGGGCATCGACCCTGGCGAACTCAAGAAACAGGCCAGGCGGGCGGCGGTCGTTGCCGACGCCAACACGTTCGAGGCCGTGGCTCGTGAATGGTTTCTGAAGCACTCGGCGAGGTGGGCGGACTCCCACAGTTGCAAGGTGCTGCTGCGGCTCGAGAGCGATCTATTCCCGTGGCTTGGGCACAGACCGGTTTCGGCGATCGAGGCAACTGAGCTACTGGAAACCATTCGTCGGATCGAAGCCCGTGGTGCCCTCGATGCGGCGCATCGGTGTCTTGGCTATTCGAGCCAGATATTTCGGTACGCGATCGCGACTGCTCGTTCAAAGCGCAATCCCGCGGCCGATCTGCGGGGTGCCCTGCCGCCGACCAAAGGCGGGCATTTCGCCAGCATCACGGATCCCGAGAAGGTCGGCGAACTGCTCCGGGCGATTGACGGCTACGAGGGCGCGCTGATCACGCGATGCGCGCTCCGACTCGCGCCGCTGACCTTCGTGCGTCCCGGCGAGTTGAGGACCGCGGAATGGGAGCACGTAGATATCGACGCCGCCGAATGGCGGATTCCGGCTGAGCGCATGAAAATGCGAGAGGGCCTGATCGTTCCTTTGTCGCGTCAGGCGGTGGAGGTCCTTGAAGAGCTACAGCCGGCCACTGGCCGCGGTTTGTATCTTTTCCCGAGCGTACAAAGTCCTGGGCGCCCAATGTCCGAAAACACGATCAACGGCGCTCTACGACGACTCGGCTATGCGAGTGATGAAATGACTGGTCATGGATTTCGGGCGATGGCGCGCACCATACTCGATGAAGTGCTGGAGTTCCGAGTGGAATGGATTGAGCATCAGCTCGCACATGAAGTCAAAGATCCCAACGGCCGCGCCTACAATCGCACGGCCTTTCTCGAGGGAAGAACAAAGATGATGCAGGCTTGGGCTGACTACCTCGACGAATTGCGTTCACAAAAGAAGGCAGCGAAATCGTACGCTGATCGCGCGGCCTGATTCGCTATTGCGGAGACACCATCATCCTGCTCAATCATCGATTCCAATCATCAGATCATCAGCCAGCCGGCGGCGCCACTCTGAATCCACCTGACGGATCCTCGCAGCGACGGGTACTGATTTCACCGATTGGCATCGGTCAGCCCAATTGGTCGGAAAAGATCCTCCCCGTCTCATTGACATGCGCCCAGGTCAAAGGGAGTCCTGACGCTGACACGCATAAGCCGGTGTCGCGTCAGCATGAGATGGGCTACCTCTGCTACTACGGCTACGGGGCCTATTGGGGAGGCGGGGGCCTATGGGGAGCGGGCATCTACCCCGACGAGTTGCAAGCGGGGTCGCAGAAGCAAGGGCCGAGCACGGACGCGCGGCATCGAGGCGACGATATTCATCTGCGCAGCGGCAACGAGATCATGCGCTATTACCTGCATGCAAGCGATGGCGACATCGGTCATGTACAGGGCCTAATAGTCGATGAGAAGACTTGGGCAATCCGCTACATCATCGTCAACACGAGTAATTGGTGGCTGGGCCACAAAGTGTGGTCATCTCGCCGCAATGGATTGATGATGTCGATTGGCCGGAGTCGAAGCTGTCTATCGACTTGACGCGCCAAGCGATCAAGGATTCGCCTCCGTACGAAGCCGACGCACCCTTAAGCCGCGAACAAGAAGCGGGGATCCACGCCCATTATGGTCGCACGGGCTATTGGCCTCGCGAGGCGAAGCATTCCCCGGTTCCCGCCCGATTGTAGTCACAATTTGCAATCGTTGATCGGATCGGTTCCAAGCGCCGCGTACGCGCGCCTAGATTCGTGCCACTCGAAGACGCAGCGCATTGCCAATGACCGACACGGAGCTCAAGCTCATGGCGGCCGCGGCGATGATGGGACTCAATAGAATGCCGAAAGCGGGATATAGCACGCCCGCTGCCACGGGGATTCCGATGATGTTGTATGCGAAAGCCAGTATCAGATTCTCACGGATATTGCGCATTGTCGCACGACTCAAGGCCCGGCCGCGCGCGATGCCGGCGAGATCGCCTTTGACGAGGGTTATGCCCGCACTTTGCATGGCGACATCGGTACCCGTACCCATGGCGATGCCGACATCGGCCTCGGCTAACGCGGGAGCGTCATTGACACCATCCCCGGCCATCGCAACCACACGACCCTCGCTCTTGAGTCGCCGAACGATGGCGTTCTTTTGATCGGGCAGCACGTCCGCTTCCACCTCCGTGATGCCGAGCTTGTCGGCGACGGCTTGGGCCGTCGTGCGATTGTCGCCGGTCAGCATGACGATGCGGATGCCCTCGTTACGCAAGGCATCGAGCGCCGCCATTGTCGTCGTCTTGATTGGATCGGCCACCGCAATCATGCCGGCGAGCTCGCGATCGATAGCAACGAAGAGGACGGTGGCACCGTCTTTTCGCAGCGCGTCGGCGCGCGCCTCGAGATCGGCGCTGGGTACCCCGCGGTCCTTGAGCAGCGCGGCATTGCCGACGGCGACATTTCGGCCCTCGGTCGTCCCGATCACACCCTTACCGGTGATGGACGCGAAATTCGTGACCTCCTGCAGCGCCAGCTTACGCTCCGCAGCCGCCGCGAGAATGGCGGCGGCAAGCGGATGTTCGCTTGATTTTTCCAGGCTCGCGCCCAGCAAAATGACGGTGGTCTCGTCGAAGCCCGCCGCGGCCACGACCGCCGTGACACAGGGTTTGCCCTCGGTGAGCGTACCGGTCTTATCGACCACCAGGGTATCGACCTTCTCGAATCGCTCGAGCGCTTCGGCGTTTTTGATCAGCACCCCGGCGCTCGCCCCCTTGCCGACGCCGACCATGATCGACATCGGGGTTGCAAGACCCAGTGCGCACGGGCACGCAATGATGAGCACCGACACGGCGGCAACTACCGCCAAACCCAGCGCCGGTGCTGGCGCCCAGATCATCCAGGCCGCGAACGCGAGGGCTGCCGAGGCCATTACCGCCGGAACAAACCAGGCGGCAACAACATCGACGAGACGTTGGATGGGTGCCCGGCTACGCTGCGCTTCGGCGACCATGTGTACGATGCGAGATAGCATGGTATCGGCGCCGATCTTCTCGGCGGTGATCACGAGCGCGCCGGTGCCGTTGATGGTGCCGCCGATCACTTTGGCAGCGGCCGACTTTTCGACCGGCATCGACTCGCCGGTCACCATCGATTCATCGATTGCGCTTGCTCCCTCGGTCACGGCCCCATCCACGGGAACGGCATCGCCGGGCCGCACCCGCAACCGATCGCCCACATGGACTTGGTCAAGCGGCACTTCCTCATCAGTCCCATCGCCGCGGATGCGCCGCGCCGTTTTGGGGGCCAATTTGAGGAGCGCCCGAATGGCGCCGCCGGTCTTCTCACGCGCGCGCAACTCGAGGACCTGACCCAGCAACACGAGAACCGTGACCACCGCGGCGGCTTCGTAGTAGACCGGAATCAAGCCGCGCTGGCGAAGACCCGCGGGGAAAAGCCATGGGGCAAAGGTTGCCACTAAACTATACGAATAGGATGCACCGACACCCAGGGCAATCAAAGTGAACATGTTGGGCGAGCGGTTCAGGACCGACGTCCAGGCTCGCTGAAAAAAGGGCCACGCGCACCACAGCACGATGGGCGTTGCCAGTGTGAACTGAATCCACATCGAGGCCGCCATGGACACGTAATGGTCCAGATTCAGCACACGCAGGTGGCCGCCCATCTCCAAGACAAAGATAGGCGCGGCGAGGACAGCGCCGATCACGAAACGCCGGGTCATATCCTTGAGTTCAGGACTCGTGCCTTCAGCCTCGGGAATACCCTCCCGTTCGAGCGCCATTCCGCAAATCGGACAACTACCGGGCTCGCTGCGCCGAATTTGCGGATGCATCGGACACGTGTAGATCGTGCCCTGAGCGATTGGCGAGTTCGGACTCCGGATGCTGGGCGCAGGCCTAGCGGTCGGCTTCGGATATCGACCCGGATCTGCCATGAATTTGGCTTTGCATCCACCGCAACAGAAGTAGTAGGTCCGGCCATCGTGCTCCGCGTGGTGCTTGGCGGTAGCTGGGTGCACCACCATGCCGCAAACGGGATCGTGGGTTTCACCCGCGGCCTCTGAGGGCAGCGGCTCGGGATTGTTTGCGGCCGATCCGTCGCAACATGCCTTTTGAACGGCAGGCTTCAAGATCATCCTCGGGCGGTGTATTTGATCATTGCGTAGTCTAGGCTCCGTACCCAAGTATTGGGCAAATCGCCAATCTACAAGGTAAGCGAATGGATCGTCTGATTTGGATCGCTGGGATCACGAATCGAAGTCATATTCAGCTCCTTAGCCAGCGCCGACATTGCCGCGTCGGTGGAGAGATTGACCGAGTACAGCTGCTTGATTCCTTGCGTCCTCGCGGTTTTAATTAGTTGATTCATAAGTGAAGCACCCAATCCCTTGTGTTGCCATTCGTCTGCGATAGTCACCGCAACCTCTCGCACGTCGAAGTGTGAATTGGGGGCGTAGCGGCTCACCCCTATCTCCACTTCTTGCCCGTCTTTGCGCACCGTCGCCACGAACGCCATGGAGTGCTTCATATCGACATCACAAAGGCGCACCAATTCCTCGGCCGGCAATTCTCGTACGCCCGCGAGAAAGCGGAAATGTTTGGTCTCCGATGACAGTCGATGAATGAATTCCGATTCCATCGCGACATCGGTCAAGCGAATGGGTCGGATGGTCACTGTTTCTCCAGCAATCGCGACAGTTGAGTTCTTGCTCAGAATTTGCGTGCTCCGCTCCGTAACACCCATCAGGCACCTGGTTAGACCGACCCTCAGTCACCTGCCATTCAACCGACCAATACGTGATGACCGCCCGACCAAGCGCTTGTATTCACGATCATGGCGGGCAATAGCCACGTCGATGCTAATTTCAGCCTTATGAAACTCGCGCGCGGGTAAGTCCTGGGGCATTCACCACTGTTCGCGGTTTACCCTGGGAACTCGATGTCGCGCCGGCCGCGCTGAAAGTGGAGTAATCCGTATACCCGGCAGCTCCGCCCCCGTAGATCGTTGCGCCATCGACGGCCGCCAAAGCCTCATCTAGGCGTAGTCGGTTGACGAGATCCGGATTGCTGATGAACGGTCGGCCGAAGGAGACCATGTCGGCTGCTCCACTCGCCACTTCAGCAAGCGCCATCGCCCGCGTATAGCCATTATTGACCATCCAGGCGCCCTGCTCGTGATCGCGTTTAAAGCGCAGCTGAAGTGCTGGGAAATCGAACGGTACAAGATCCCGCGCACCACCGGTCGCCCCCTCGATGACGGCGATGAATGCCAGGCGCAGTGGATTCAACCGATCGACGAAATAATTGAACAGTCCTTGTGCATCGCTATCTTGTTGTGCGTCGTTCACCGGGGACACGGGCGATAGTCGAATTCCCGTGCGATCCGCCCCGATCTCGGCGGTGATGGCGCTCATGATCTCCATGGGCAGACGGACTCGATTCTCCTGGGAACCGCCGTATGCATCCTGGCGATCGTTGATACTGTCGCGAAGAAACTGCTCCACCAGATACCCATTGGCGCCGTGGACTTCCACCCCGTCGAATCCCGCGTCGATGGCATTGCGCGCCGCCCGTCGGAACTGCGCGACGATTCCGGGCAACTCCTCGAGCCGCAGGGCACGCGGTTCAGATGCGTCCTCAAACCCGTTCGCCGTGAATACCTTCGCGTCTGCGCGTCGCGAGGTGCTCGATACGGGTGCCTGACCGTGCGGCTGGAGTGACACATGGGAGATTCGCCCAACGTGCCATAATTGCGCGACGATTGAGCTCCCTTTAGCATGAACCGCTGCGGTGACCGCTCGCCAACCCTCCAGTTGCGCGGCGCTATAAATCCCGGGCGTATCGAGATAGCCCTGGGCTTCGGGCGCAATCTGAGTAGCTTCCGAGACGATGAGACCTGCGCTCGCGCGCTGTTCGTAATACAGCACCATGAGCGCGGTCGGTATTTGCTGAGGTCCGGCACGATTGCGGGTCAAGGGCGCCATCACGATGCGATTGCGGGAGCTGAGGCGTCCGAAGCGAATGGGATCGAATAGTGTACGCATGGAAGATGTTCCCAGTGATCCGTGATTAATTCATGGTGACGCGCGAGGGCAGCCCCACGCGGTCAGGCCGCAGCGGCTGGGCGGGGCGGCTCTGACACCTTGAGCGCGCCATTTGGCTTCGGCACATCGTTGGCCGCGAGCGCGAGAGCCAGCGTGTTCCCATAGGGATTCATGCTATCGACCATCGAGCTGGGCATCAGGATCGTCGCTCCTCGCTCTTTGGTGGTCTCATAGATAATGTTCATTGCGCGAAGTTGCAGCGCTTCGGGGTGCCCGGCGTATATGTTGGCTGCCTCGACAAACTTGCCGGCAATTGCCGCCTCGGCGGATCCCAGAATCACCCGCGCCTGCTTCTCACGCTCAGCCTGTGCTTGACGCGACATTGCATCTTGCAGAGCCACTGGGATCGCGACGTCGCGGATTTCCACCGAACTCACCGATATCCCCCAGGGCGCGGTTTTCTGACCAATTTCAATCTTTAGTTGCTCATCCGCGTCCTTGCGATCAGAGAGCAGCGCTGCCAACATCGAGGAGCCGATCATCTCGCGGAGCGACGTCTGAGCCACCCGATCAATCGCTTCGCGGTAGTTGGTAATCGCCAATGCGGCCTTCTCAGCGTCTTGCACGTGCCAGAAGATGATGGCATCGACGTTTACCGGGACCGTGTCCTTGGTGAGCGCCTGCTCCGCGTTGAAACCCGTCGTCTGGATCCGTCCGTCGATGACCGCGACCACCGCGTCGAGCACCGGAATGATGGCAAAGAGGCCCGCCCCCTTGACACTTTGCAGCTTTCCCATCCGCAGTATCACGAACTTCTGCCACACGTTGGCCATCTTCAGCGACGTCCCGACCAACACCGCGACTACGAAGAATGTGGCCCCGAGATACAAATTGACGAAGTAGCCCATACCGGCGGCGGCAGCCAACAAGGCAAATGCCAAGAAGGCGGTGATCGGGTTCATTTTGCGTATCTTGATAAATTCGGGATCGGTCGGTCGAGGGGACCGAGGCGTGGAGTTCATGGGTCGAGCTGTGGGCAGTAATGGCGTCGATCATGGTCGTGCCGAGCTCAACAGAGATCCAATGTTGTCATCGGCCACGCTACGCGCACGCTACGAGCCCGTCCGTGCGCTGGCGCGCTTATGGGAAACCCGGACCCTCTCGATTGCTGGGTCATTCCGCGTCTGCAAGAACGACAGGGGCTTCCGATCCCCAGCACCACCCCGACGGCTACGGCGCGTTTTCGTGAGCCGCTGCTAGTGTACCGGCGAGTTTGGCGTTCGAGATGATCCTGATATCCGTGGGAAGCGCTCCTACCTGAATCCCCTCGCGCCGCAAAGTATCTGTCACCCGTATGGTTACCTGCGACAGAACCTCGGACGTCAGAATGAAGCTCTCAACCGCGAAGTACAGCCGGTAGATGACCAGTGAGTCGGCAAATCCGCAGGCGTACGCCACAGGTTTGTTGCCAGACGCTACTCCCGGGCTCGAGCTCGCAGCCGATTCAAGGGCGTTGATCACGCTCGTCGGCGAAAATGAAGCATCGATCTTGAGTGACAGACTGGACATATGTGGCTCGTTCAATTTGCGATGATTGGTCACGATCGCCTTGGCGATGACGCTGTTCGGAATCACGACCATATCGTTCGCGAACGTGCGGATGCGCGTCGCCCTCCAATCGATCTCGATGATCTGGCCTTCGACGTTGTCGTTCATCGTGATCCAATCACCTGCTCCAAACGGCCGTTCGATGTTGATCGCGAGACCGGAGAAAACATCGGCCAGCGTATTTTGCAGCGCCAGGCCCAGTACGATGGCAAGTACGCCGGACGTGGCCAAAAACGCAGAAATAGGCTGCTTCAGAACCGTGTCCATGATTCCGACAAAGGCGACGATGTACAACATTCCGGATGCCAGATCGGCGAATAGGCGTCGCGCGTGAGGCTGATAGTCGTTCGGGAAAATAGTTCGCCGGAGTATCAGCGACAGAAGACTCCTGATAAGCCATGCGCCGAGGATCCACCATGCAATGCCGAAGAGCTCGGACGGTAGGTGAATGGAGCCGGATTGTTGAGCAAAGAGAAATTGACCGAGTCGGTTCCCTGGCCGGGGGAACAGCAGAGTGATCGCCATGAGCGCCGCGCTGCCTAAAAACAAAGAGCGGTAGGGATGTAACTTCGGGACGAATGCACCGACGATAAAAGTCGCCATTGCTGCCGCGAGGCAGATCTCAATCCAATCAAACATCGCATCTCCAACCATGACGAGTGAACAATTGAAACCTCAAAGTGACCCTCAGTCTGTACGCTGAAGTACTTTGAAAGGGGTGGCGACGACGATAGGGGTCGGGGAGTGTTCAGCTTACGGCCGCCGCTGTTTTCCCCGTCCATCCAACAACCCCTGAACTTCCCCAAGCCCCCATCGTCCGCGTCTACATCCGATGACTTCGGGAGTTTTGTGCAAAGCTCATCTCACCGGAAGGTAAACTAACCCGAGCCCACTGGCGGGTCGAAAATCAGCGAGCGCTGCTTGCGTTTCGAGGCCATGCGCCGCGGATGTGCCACGGAAATTGCGTTAATAATCATAGCCGCCGCGCCTCTAGACGTCTGGGCATACCCGAAATCTGGCGCGGCTCGCTTGAAGAACTTTGAAGAGAGCCATCTCTATGTTCGGTACCGCACAGAGGATGGATAGTCTATGCGCTACTTTCCGTGGGGGGTCTTCATTCCGAATCTAGTCGCAAGTCATAAAAAAAGAGTTCTACCGCGCGGGAGCTTTGATGCACTTGCTGCTTCGTTATACGCAGGCATTGATCACTCAAACGTCGCAAAACGCAGTCTGCAATCGTCACCACTCGGTAGATCAGCAGATATGCCGAACGTTGCTGGTTGGCCTCGATCATACGCAGAGCGGTGACGTTTTAATGACCCACGAACTCATGGCCACTATACTCGGCATACGCCGAGAGGGCGTGTCGGAAAGCGCATTCAGGCTGCAGAATGACGGTCTGATTCGCTACGCTCGCGGACACATCTCGGTGCTTGATCGACGCGGACTGGAGCAGCGCGCCTGTGAATGTTACATGGTCATAAAAAAGGAATACGAGCGACTGCTTCCCACAGGGCTCACTGCGGCAGGTGCGCCTTTCAGTGATCGCCAACCGCGAAATTACCGTTCGGCACGCACCAATCTTCCCTGTCGGGCCGACCTGCATTGAACTCGAGATTCTCTTCAAGGGCTTGACAGGACGGTATCGATTAGAAATACGCAGCGGAAGATTCTGCGCCGGTAGCCGCAAGTGCAAGGTCTTTCGTGTCATCACGGCACCGACATAGGAAGTATTCATAGGCAATGAAGAGTCCGTGATCACCCAAACTCGCGAGCAAGTAGAGCGGATCGACATGTCCGACGTGCCGAATATTGTGTATGACAGCGGACAGACGCGCGCACGCATCTGGGTAATAAAGCATAGCTTGAAGGATCTGGAGGGGTACACCATCGGTGCAACCACTTTGGTGGTCACTATTGGCGATCGACTGGATGGAACATGTGGAAGTATGGGGCGCCGGCGGCACTGATGGCACTGGTTGTCTTGCGAAAGATCGCGGCGTTCGGAGACCGGATCAGGCGGGTGGCACTTGCGTGGACGTCACGACAAGCCGATCACCGGCCCGCGGATGTTGGCCGGTGAGCTGACGGCACAAGTCGGCTAGCTTGCGGGCGCCGACTTTGCATCACTCGATCAGTCAGCCATTGTTGAACCTCGCTGTGCAGCCAGCCGACGGCGCGCGATCCGATCCGAATGCGGCGAGGAAATCGATCATCAGCCTCGAGCTGATAGATCATGGATCGGCAGAGTCCAGTGATCTGAATCACCTGAGGCAATCGAAGAACCTGCAGGTTTGAATTGGGCAGGGCGGCGGTGCTGTTCATGAACGACCTATTCGCAATGTGCGGTTCCGGTCGCTCTGGGACGAGTTGTCACTCATTGATGATTTTCCACGCGGGCGGCAATGATGTCTTGGCGGATTCGGGGGCAAAACTGGCAATTACCCACCAGGGCATCGCTGGGTCCCTATCCTTCGCATTTTTAGCTCTGGGCATTCTCCTTTGAAGCCTTTTGCGCTTGCTCGAATTCCTGTACCGCAAGAACGTCCTGGCGCCCGAGTTCCTCATACAATGCATGGACTCGCTCGACCAGCTTCGGCGTCAAATCGGACGGTGGTTTGGATTCAATGTCGGGCGGCGGCGCGGACTTCGCGTTCGGATTTCCCTCCGTCTTGGTCTTAAGGGCTGTCGCCGCCTTGGCGTTCGGTTTTGTCTCCGCTTTGACCTCGAGCGCCGGCGCAGCCGAGGTCGCACGTTTCGCGTGGGCCGGTTGGCTCTGCGTGGGAGCAGATTGCGCCGTCGGTGGTGGTTCGCCCTTTGGGCCGTCGGCGTTGGCGGCGGTCGGCACCTTTTCGGCAATCCCAAGATGCGCGAAGACCGGGACCTTTATTAGATCGAGGACCAATGCGAAGAGGGCCGCCGCGACTAGCGTCCCGGCGACGACCAGGAAAGGAATGGGTGCCATCGCAAAGCCGGTCACGGCCAATGTCGAAGCAATCGCGATATCGACGATGGAAGACACGCCGACTAAGAGGCTCGGGCGAGAATTCCACAGATGACGGCGTTCACGAATCGCATAAATGGTCCCTTGGCTCCCAAAGACCAAGAGAAGAAACGCGAGGGTTTGCAGTGCACCGGCACCGAGATGCAAGCCAAATCGACCCACGGCCAAGACCCCCGTGCAGAAGCCGAGGAGACAGATCCCGAGCAGGACACCGGCCACGGTTAGCCCTCCGATACTCCAAGAGTTCGGTTTCTGCGAGGGTCGCACATTATCGGTCGTCAACGACATCGAAAGGAAATCCCCAGTGATCATCACAATGACCATCAGCATAGGGGTTAAGATCGCATGACTCGTCATGATGAGACCTGCGACCAGGAACAACACCGTCACAATTTTTTTGATGATGGCGTTCAGCGTGTAGGTCAGGATGCGCTGAAAGGTGATGCGCCCTTCCTTGACGGCTGCGACGATTCCGACCAGGCCCGCTTCGGTCAGCACGACGCCGGCGGCCGATTTGGCCACATCGGTCGCCGTCGACACCGCAATGCCGATCTGCGCTTGCCGCAGCGCCGGCGCGTCGTTGGCGCCGTCGCCACACATACCCACGATGTGGCCGCCTTTCTGGAACGCCTTGACCAGTTTGTATTTATCCTCAGGCAAGACTCCAGCAAAAACCGCAAACTGACTGAGATGCACGCTGTCGGGGATCGGTCCGGGCGGACAGACGTCGCCCTCTATTCCCACTTCGCGTGCCACGATGCCGGCGGTCGCCGGGGCATCTCCCGTGACCATAACGACTCCGACCCCTAACGCGTGCAATTCTGAGACGAGCTGCGCCGAGTCCGGACGAGGCGGGTCGCTGAGCGCAATGAGCCCTACCAGCTTGAGTGCCGTAGGGGGACCCGCCGCGACCGCGAGAACGCGAAAGCCTTTCCCCTCGAGATCCTTGGCGGTTGCCGCGCTCGTAGGCGAGGGTTGAGTCAAGCCGCTGATGACGGCAAAGGCTCCCTTGACTATTCGTTGAGTGGCGCCGCTCGGATCGGTTGCACTCGCCTCCGACATCTTTTTTGCCGGATCAAAGGGGATGTACTTGACCAACTTGGGGGCGTTGGGCACCGGCTTCGCAGCAGCGGCCGACCGAATCGCACCATCGACCGGATCCTGGCCGCCCTCGGAGCTCGCAAGTGCGGCGAGGGCGAGAACATGTGCCTCATCGAAGCCCGGCATGGCATTCACGCTCTTAACCGTCAACGCGTTCTGGGTCAACGTCCCGGTCTTGTCAGCGCACAAGACATCCGTGGTTCCGGCTTCGTCTACCGCCGATAGGCGCGTCGGCAGAACGCCTCGCTTCGCCAACGATCTTGCACCGAGCGAGGCCGCCAGGGTGAAGGTGGCTGGGAGCGCAACGGGGATCGAAGCCAGGATTGCCGTCAACACGAGTGGGACGATCTCGGCGAACGGCATCTTGAGAAAGTGCGCATACGCGATGA
>Ga0224552_1000022_pt1 | contig 51227 bp, 67 predicted proteins | sample 714S215metaG_FD_179907 | JGI IMG/M metagenome (GOLD analysis project Ga0224552, IMG submission 179907) | Peat soil microbial communities from Stordalen Mire, Sweden - 717 S2 1-5 | ecosystem: Environmental > Terrestrial > Soil > Wetlands > Peat | place: Sweden: Norrbotten County, Stordalen Mire... | reverse complement strand
TTTGTTGTGTAATATCTCCACGTGATGCACGTTGCATCTTGGAGGGTATAATAACTTCATTCATTGACTGAACTAATCCATAACCAGCTACGTTGGTAAGGTCATTCAACGTACTAATCTTCCTAATAGTCTTCGCTATAGCTTGCATTCTTTCAGCTGCTGTTGCAGAACCTGAAATCATTGCTAAGCCACTTCTTGCAGACATCTTCACTGCGCCATTTTTAACAGCAGTTTCGTATCCAGAATTCACATGAACTAACCCATGAATTAAAGCCCTGGTCATGATGATAGGATTTGACGTAGATGCTAGTGTAGATACTACATTAGATATTACCTTATGAGATTCAAGAGATGGACCAGAGATAAAAAAGGATGTTATTAATGATGATAAGCTATGTTCATTCTTATCAGCAGTATCAGTAACCTCATGTCTCCATTGATCTAATCCATTCTTAATGGTTTGATTACCGGCTAATGATCCATCTTTAGAGGGCTTTATAGGATTCTTCCATGCGTCCTTAGTCTGTCCTAGTGCTGCCATTACTTCATGATTTTTCTCCATGAATTCATAATGTCCTGCATCAACAGCAGCTCTATCAGTGTAACGTTCCATGTTAAGAACTGGATCTTGTTCACGAAACTCAGGTGGCAAAGGATCACCCATAGCTTTACGAGAAGCATTAAACCAGTCTTGATGAGACTTATCTGTATTGGATAAATCTCCTCTTAAAGCTGTAGTAAAATCATTCCAGCTTTGTTCAGCATCTTTAGGAGAATTACCAATTACCTTTGTGTTGTAATCTACAAATTTATCATGAATATCTTTAGTAGCCTTAGGATCGGAATTAGCTCGTATGATGTCCATTACCTTTTGGTTAGGCATTGTGGGGACGTAATTAGGATCTTGTTTTAGCAAGCGTAATTTACCATTACCTTGATTTACGGGTTCGCCAATAGCAATACGGTGTTTACCAGATTCATCAAGAGTTTTATATGTCTGGTTATAAAATCTCTTAGCAGCTTGAGAAGATAACATTCCTATGGTGTTAGTCTTATTAATTCGTCGTGCTTCAAAAGCTGCATTTAATTGCTGTTTATCACGGGCAGTTAAATCTTTACCAGCTTGAACAATAGTATTCTTCCATGCTCCTCTTAATTCATCAGTTTTATTTAATGCCATCTTCATAGCATCACCAATCTTATGAGCAATCGGAGTACCCATCTTATGAATAGCATCTATGACCGCAATACCTCTGGACTTTGTTTTGTCCATGTACTCATTAGGCTTTTTACCTTGACCATCAGCTGTATCAGGTGGAGAGTTGTGAGGATCATGTGCTAATGCTCCCCACATAGAGGGACGTTCACGTTTAATCAGTTCAGCTGATGAACGCAACACTCTGTCTAACATATGATGTTGGTTGACTGGAATACCTAATAGATGTGCTACAGCTTCTACAACCTTTTGCCATAAGGTCTTATTGCCTGTTGTGGGTATAGTATTAAGCTTCTCTTGAAAGTCTTTGTCCATGAATGCATGAGCAATAAACTCATGTAAGTCACCCATGGCGTAACCATGTGGATTATCCCATTCATCCATTGCAGCAGATTTTGCATAGTCTGGACGGCCAGCTGTACCATTACCATAGTCAAATAAAGTACTCTGAAGCTTCATAGCTTTAGCAGTCTCTTTATATGCTCCAATTAGATCTGATACAGGATGATTAGGATTTTTAGCAACAAACCCGTCCATTGCCGTAAGTAAATCTCCACCCTTCAATCCTTCCCATTCAGATGGTATCTTAGCTGAGGTCATACTATGTAATGCTTCTTCCATTACAGTAGCAGCTTTATATGTCCCCTCTCCTGTCATCCTAACCTGATCTGATAGTTCAGGTCTACCTCCCGGTGGGAAATAACTAGACCTCTTAGCAAGAGTGGTTTTCCATGGAACTTTAGCACTGATCTTATCCATGTTATCCGATAGCCATTTAGCTAATGGTTGGAATGGATGACCATGCTGTTGTGACATCAATTTCATTACTGATCCTGTTGTAGCATTAGGATCATTCATGATATGATTAACTACCTGTGGAGGTGTGGCAGTAGTTGTATCATTGGTGGGAGAACTATTAATAGACGTTTGTGTAGTCTTATTAATAGCGTCCTGTTCCTCCTTAGTCAATTTTACTGGCGCCCCTTTTATCGGCTCAACTGTTGGGTTAGTGGCGGTAGTATTAGTAACAGGAACAATAGGTGTCTCTTTACCGGTCTGAGCAACTTCTCCTTTTGGTTCCTGTAATACCTGTTTAACCTGTTCTGAAGTTAAGTTAGTCTCATTCTTTAAATAGTCCTCTTGATCTTGTTGATCTAACTGATGTTTTCTTAGTAAGGCTTGAGTCAATAATTCTGACGCCTCATCATCTCCTAATTTCATATTAGGAAATGCATTCTGTACTGCTGAGGGTTTAGTTATCTTCCTAGCAATAATACCATCCAATATCTCAGGTGTAGCAGTTATGGGAGGCTTTGCAGGAACATCATTAACTTGTACACTCCCATCTTCAGGTTCAATTTCAGGTTGGGGATTGTTTCTAGCATTTTCTTCATTTGCTCTTTCTTGTTCTGCTTTCTGGTTTTCGTTAAATTCTCTAGCCTGTAATAGCTCCATTGCTTGTTGCTGATTACCTAATTCTTGCTGATGTAAGAATTGTCGTTTACCATCAGTATCAAGATCTTTAGCAGCATTAGCTTTCTGAGTTAAGATCTGAGCTTTAGTTATCTCATCTGCATCATCAGGCACGGGATACAAAGCATCAAGACGTTTCTTGAATATCTTGTTAATCTGTGGATCACCAATCTTATAGTTATCATCAGGATCTTTAGCTGTAAAGGCTGTGATAGGTTCAGCTTTATCAATACCAGCATCAGGATCAGACGATGGAGTATCATTATTACTAACATCCTGAGATGGTTCTTCAACTTTACCTAATAGTCTCTTAGCCCACTTAGCTTGGCCACCAAATATAGCTCCACCCAATGCTTGACTTGCAACATCTCCTACTGATTCTGGCTGTCCGGTAACAGCACTAATACCTGCATTAATGGCAGGGTTAACAGCTGTATTTAGAGTAGTAGAGATTAAAGAATTTCTAGCTTCAGGTGTTAAAGCCTTACCACTTAACTTCCCAATCAATCCTTCACCAGCCCTTAAAGCATCCATTGATGGTCTACCACCAGCTGCTAAAGCAGATGCAACAATATCTGTACCAGCAGCTGTTTTAGGATTAGCTTGAGCAGCTTCCTCAGCTGATTCTTGTTGACTATTGTAGAGTTCTTCTGGTTCAATTAACTGTTGAGCTTTCTGTCCAGCTGCACCACCTCCCATACCACCTGCTATACCACCAATAATAGCACCCGGTATTAACCCACCAGCAGGAAATAAAGCTTCACCAGCTAATCCACCAGCTTCTGCACCGGCTAACGTTCCACCTCCACCACCTATTAACCCACCAGCATGAGCAACTAAAGTTTTACCAATAGTACTAGGTATGGATGGAGCAGGACCAACTGGTTTAGCAGCAGCAATATCTTCATCAGAGTAACCCTGAGACTTAAGATACTGTATTTGATAGGGTGTTAGGGGCATACTTAATAAGTATTAGGAGACATGCTGGGGCGCCCAATTAAAGGACTCATCTGTTGTTTATAGTAATCTTCATCCTCCTGAGATGCTTTATTTAAGATGGATCGTGGACGAACATAATTATTGATTATGTCTTGTGCATTAGACGGGTCCATTAAATGAGTAGTTCCAATTAAATGGTTTAATGACTGTTGTTTAGCTTGAGCATCAATGGCAGCTTTGCGAGCTTTAATTCCAGCTGCATCTGCATCACCTTTAGCTTTATGAAGATCCATAGCATGTTTATGAAGAGGATCAACGGCATTAGAATCATCGCCTGACTGTTGTGTAGGTTCAGGAGGAATAGCAACAGATTTACCACCAATAGATACTGTAGTTGGGTCAGAAGATTGACCTAGTCCATTAGATACCTTACCAAGTATTGTCTGTTGAGGACTTGCTCTACCTGTTGTTATAGTACCAGCATCAGGATCAATGGTCGCATCAAATACTGTAGGACTAGATATATGAGGATGTTGAGCTAGATAGGCTTCACCTATGGCTTCTGACATACGAGCATTCTCACCAAGTGGTTGACGAGCCAATTCACCAGCGGTTGCATTAGCACCAAATTGAGCTTGACCAACTAAAGATGAGGCATTGTATGGTGCAGCCTTGTTTTCAGCTTGAGCTTGCTGTAAACGAGTATTTTGAATAATATTCAAGATCTCATCATCTGTACCAAATCGACCCAATTGTTTAGCAGCAGTTTGAGATGCTAATTGATATTCATCTGGTGTAATATGTAATGCACGAAACTTCTCAGAATTGGCATTAGCATCACTGGTTGCATTAATGGTAGGCTGTCTAGCTTGTGCAGACTGAGCAGCAGATAATCCTGTATTAGCAGTAGCAAGACCAGTTTGTCCAACTAGAGCACCAGTATTAAATTGGTTATTGTTCTGATCTAACCCTTGAGCATAATGTTGTGTACCTGCATAAGATGGAGTTTGCATCCTTGCATTTTCTGCCATGCCAGCATTAAATAATGATGCCTGATCTTGAGCATTAATATCAGCGTACTTATTGGCACGAGTAGATATTAACTTTTGCCAAGTTGATGGTTCATTATATGGTCCAGCAGCCTTAGCATAAGAACCATCATCATTTGTCTTAAAGAATGGCGATGGAACTTCATCCATTGTACCATCCCCAGTATCAGTATAGTACTTGCCATCTTTCCAATGACTAGCCTGTTGAACAGATGAATCTATAGTAGGATTATATCCTGAAAGGGTATTCAGGACATTTTCACCAATTATTGCGCCTAGATATCCCATAATATTATATAGCAGCAAGTAATGAACCCACTAATCCTGGGTTGCCTTGTTTAGTTGTTTGACTCATGTCAGGGGTATTATTAGCTGGCATATCAGGTATTTGAGCTTGAGCAGCCTGTGCTTGTAAATGTTGTAACCCGGCATCATTAATCTTTTGGTAACCATTCTCATCTGGCTCTTCCAAATGTGCCGGTTGTAAATTAGGAGAAGAGCTATTAGATGACCCACCAAAAGGGTTATTCTTCAATTTGTATACATCTCCAGCAGTCTTCATAATACTTCCATTAGATGCATCATTCATAGTCTTATTCCAATTATTCTTAGCGTTATCACCAAGATTATCCCAGTCATCAGAAGATATTCCTAACATAGTATTAATTCTTTAATGCATTAACCATATTACGATATTTAATCAATGCTGACCATTTACGGTTAGCTTTAATATCTTCTACACAGGATCTCACTGCATTATAGACCTTATCAAGTGTATCACGATCTCCTTGCAGTTTTACACAGATATTGGGAGCTATACGATAGTATTCCTCAATTAGATCTTTGGGTACAAATGTATCACGAAAATTTCTCAGAATAGTCAATTCCTCACAATCATCTGGTAAACCTTTATGTTCACAGCAAGCTGTAGTTAAGAAACAGATACCAGCTGACATATTACTAGATCCACCTGAACCAGAATTAGTGCCAAATGACTTAGAGAGAGAGTTAAGCGTAGTTGCAGAAGCTGCGTTGCCGACTGGATTAAATAGATTAGCAATTGCAGAAAGATTGCTTGTACTAGCATTAGCTGCTCCTGTAGCAGCATTGACAGCATTATCCATTAGACCAATCTTACTATTAAATGCCCCACCAAAATTCATAGCATTGGATATTGTGTTAGATGGGTTGTTCAACCCTAAATTGCCACCGGCAGAGTTACCCTGATTAGTGGACCTCTCAATGGCATTACTTTCACCGGGGGATAAACCGTTAAGATTAATAGCATTAATAGCTGCTGCGGCACCTTGATTTGCAGTATTAAGTGCTGGTGAGGCAGCTGCATTAGCTGCTCCTGTAGCAGTTGTAGCCATTGATGGAAGCGCAGAACCATAAAGATTCAATATGGCCTGAGGACTTAATGTAGGACCACTAGTAGTCGTGTTAGAACTAGATGACTGTCCAGATGATTGATTGCTGGAACTTCCAGATCCACCTTGTAAACAGTAAAGCTGTTTATCGGGGCGCCAGGCTGGAAATACTTCCTCAAATTCAAATTTATGCAGTGAGTCGATCATACAATTCATTACCTTTATCTAAATGATATTTACCGTGTTTAAAAAACTCTAGTGTGTAACCTTTGAATACTTCCTTAGCGCGACGAGCAAATGCTGATAGATTTGTAGTATTCATGGATAAATTCTCATCAATGAATAAAAGTTTGTCTTGATGATTGGGAGTAGCAATTATCATGCCGGTGATATTTCCATGATAATCATGTGTAATCCAGCAAGTGTTATCAGCTAAGTGTTTAGCTACCATAGTAGCGATATGATCTTCATCATAGCCAATGAAAGTTTTATCTTCTCTGTTGAGGAGTATAAATGTCATTAGATCAAGGAATGTAGCCATATTATCGTCCTGTGAGTCTATATGCAAATCGCCAATCTCTGCCATACCCAACCCTGTGTGTCATTTTGTCATGGCCAAACTCAACTAATGCTACACAATCATTAGTTCCTCTATTAGCATCCTCATGAATCTGAGCTAGCATTTGTTGAGCTTTCTGGTAGTAACTAGCGGCAACTTGAACATTACTTTGTTCCTCATAGAACATTTGTAAACACTTGTTGACTAGAACATCATCATAATCTGGTGCTACAAATTCATCAGTATCATTATACATGTGAACTAATGCTTTCTTGTACAACACATCAACCCATCCAATTAGAGGATTAAGATTAGGTGGCCACCATGGAGCAGTAGAAACATCAACAATCTGAAACTCAGCTTTGGTTTTATTTGATGGAATGTATGATAACTGATTACCATCAATATCTGACACTATCACATCATATTGAGAATTACCAGACTTTGACAGTACTGTGATGTCATTATAGGTATTAACTGTAGTCATAGATGTAGATGACATTGTGATGGTTTCACTTGTCATAGACGATCCGTCAGATGGTCCAGCAATACTAACTACTATAGGATTAGCCTCAACAGCTTTAACTGATAGTACAATGTTAGATTGGTTAGTGAGAGTAGTTTGTAATGGATGTAAACCTTTCAATCTCCAAGCTTTCCATTCTGATTCCCAGTTAAATTGGTTATAGTAAGGTCGCATCTGTTGTAAGCTTATAGCAGTGTGATTATAAGCTTCACGCATAGCTCTAATCTGTCCAACAGTATCAGGAAGGGCAATTGTCTGATTTGAGTTAACCTTAAATAGTTGTTCATCAAGACATCCTGCCATATCAGACATATGGTACAATTCTTTAGCGGCCTGATTAAGATACCGCAATAAGATTGCTCTATCCTGTCCAACAGCCGGATTAAGAGAGGTTTTGTATCCAACTAATTCCAGTATATATTTAGTGCTCATTAGCTTTGATTTACGACAGATTGAGTTGTAGGGGGTTGCATAGGCATTAAGTCTTCAGTACTAACTGATGTAGATACTAATGATCCACCACCAGTCCAGCTTAATACTATAAATGCTTTCCACCCTTGTTGAGAGTTCGGGAAGGTGAATAGTATGTTATTGGTCTGTGTTCCAATATCAGGTCCAAGAGATATGCCAGTATAAGGATTAGGAGCAGGGACGTACTTAAAATTTTGTTGACGAGATGTAACAAACCTATTATTGACAAACAGTGACGCAGTAACAGAATAGTCTTGTGTGATGTTGGTTAATATCACTCTCGTATTAATAACACTCTGCTCTTTACGAGGATCCATTGTACACAATCCAGCTAATCGAATTGTAGGTAAATCCTCATTGATAGTGGAGGCATACAACTGGTATAATTGATCATCCTCAGTGATGGCAAATAAGGCTTGAATTGCTAGCTCAATTTTAGCGAATGCCTTAATCTTTTTACCACCAGTTTGCAACACATCAAATCCTACCCAATTATTATTGATTGTATCATAGATGGCTATAGCTGGACCAAAGATTGTATTGACTCCATAGTACTCATAGTTATCATAGAATATAGCTGCTGCTACATCTTGTACTATACCCTGAAATGCTTTAGCAATAGTTGACGTGAAAACACTATTACGACCCTCATTTAATGACTGCTCAATGGCATTAAAAGATCTAACTCCTGTCAAATCTATAAATCTCGTATCACCTAACGAATCCATAATACATCTATCACTCAGACAGGTAGATTCAAATAGGAATGTTCTAATGAACGTATACTCTCCAAACTGAGTTGGTGCACCTGGAGTTTTGTTAAGAGTGACAGTAAAATTGCTATTAGCTGCTGCTACAAACAGACCACCAGTAGATATTGGTCTAAGACAAGCAATAGGTCCAACTCCAACACTGTATGATGTTGTATAAGCATTTCCACCTTTAGAACCATCAACATTAACATTTATGACAAAATCCAAGGGGCGCCCCGAAACTGACTGCAATATACTAACTCCATCAGTTGATGCTATAAATAACTTACCATCTGAGGTGTAGGCCATCGTAGTACCAATAGGTACATATTCACGATTGTCAGTTAACAACACACCATAATTAGATGGTGTTAATCCATATACAGCATTCCACTGATTATAGTTTTGTGTTACACGAGCTTGAACATTTCCATAGTTATCTATATAAATGAATGTTGGTTGATTGATACCATCTTGTACCAGTAATCCAGGTACATTACCGGAGAATGATGCAGCTAGACTTTGAATCTGTAATATACCAGTATTAGCTGGTGCCACATTTGTAGCTCCTGATACTAATACTGTATTAGCCTGTAATATAGAGGCACGTCCATAGTTAGTAGTAGCAAGTGGTACTGATACGGTCCAGTATCTTGGAGCAGAGGCACTCATGCTAAATGCATCTACTTGATTCCAGAATAGACCATTATATAGCCGGTAATAGCATGATCCTGATACAAATGCTATTACAAAATTACCAAAGGTGGTAATCTCTTGAATCACACCGGCTGGTAATGAAATGTCTAATACTGAGGAGGCTATAGAATCAATCTCATCATAACGATTACGACCGTTCAACAGTAGTCGATACTGGTTATTAGATAGAGCCTGATTATAACTCCACCTACTGAAATTGGCTAGACGTGTATCATCTAGCAACAAATTCATTCCACCGATGAATGACTCTTGATTATATTCCATTACTATTAGATGTATTCAGTTAACTCAATCCAACCATACATACCAGTTCCCGAGCCACCAAAGAAAGATGCTTTTGTATTATCTTTATTAGTATAGCAAGTATTAGTGATACCACCAAATCTAAGACCAAAATCAATCTCAGTAGTTTGACCTGATGTCATTTCATACATAAGAGTAATTTCCATAATACCAGTTGGGCCATTATACTGTGATGTGGCTGCTTTTGCAACAGTTGACGCAGAAAATCCAGTAAATTTTGCACCACTGGTATCAACAAATAAAGCTAATGACTGCCAATCAGCAGCACTAACACCCAACTTTACACAAGCTCTAACTCGAATTGTAGAAGCTGCATTCTTGGGGGTTATAGGTGCAATTAATCCAGTGTTACTGGGAGGATATGCTGATGTACCGCCAGGTGTACCAGCAGATCCATACAGTGTACCAGCTGCGCTAAATTGAGGTAGTGATGTTACAGCAAGGTGGTTAGTGTCAGTTAATATAGAGGAATCATAATAAACAATCTGTTGTAGTATTCTAGCACCAACAGTATTACCTGCAACCCAAGCAGCAGAATTAGCTCCATCAGTGGTAGCTAATATCTGATTTATGGTACCACCCAACATCTTAGCAGCAGTAACCTGTTTAGCATTAATGTTAGCAGTCTGAATACCATTAACACCATCAACTGCAATTTCAGCTGAGGTAACAGTATTATTATTGAGAGTTAACCCTGCTCCATATGATCCACCAATCTGACCTCCTGTTGGAGTAGTAGCAGTGGTAATATAGCTAGATGGTGTTAGACCCATTGCTGTTAACAAGTTAGCTATATTAACCTGAGTAGCTGTAATAGTACCATTAGCAATCTGACTACCTAAAATAGACTGTGGAGGAATAGCACCAATAAATGCAGGAGTCCAATTAGTAGTTATGTTACCAGTACTATAGGATAGAATGTATGTTGCATTAGGGTTCCATGTATAAAGAATCACTGTTGCACCATAAGTAGTAGCAACACGCAACCATATGAAATTCTCGAATGTTGGATAGTCAGTAGTGTCAGGTAATACCGGCACAACTCCACTATCAACTGTAACTATAATTCCTCCAATACCTGATGCAAATTGAGCGGAGGCTATAAGCTGTTTTAACTGAGCGCCTGTTATTTGAGTAAATCCTGTAGGATCTAATCCTGCAGTAAAAATTGATGGTGTTGACATAAATAATTAATTGGTTACTGAGATTGAATTAGCTGGAAAAGTTATTGGAACTGACATATAAGCTAATCCTGATGCTAAATATTTAGCAGCAAGATAGGCTTGTAATTGAGTTTGTTCACCTAACGAAATAGTTGTAGAATAGAATTCTGCTTCATAAATAAAACATCCACAGGGCCCCAATTCAACTGGACCACTAGAACTTAATCCTGAACCTACAACAGTATCTACCAATGCACCAGTTTGTATATTGTAGATATAGGCAGTAAATGTAGTAGGATTAAGAATAGCTAAAAATATGATGATGGAAAAATTAAAATTTACAGACCCAACTCCACCAAAGGCATGAAATTTTCCAGTTGCGATATCAAAACTTAATGTAACACCTGTATCAGATGCTGCTATAATAGGAGTACCGCTACTACCTATTGTAGATAATCCAAATACAACTGCTACTGTTCCAGTATTTCCTAATCCAGCACCGATTAAAGTGTCTGGTCCTCCGCCAGTAACACCTAAAACAAGTCTATTAAAAACTGGGTCTGCTACTTGTACAAAATATGTTGATGCACTAGGTGTTGCATATAACACACATCCAGTAACACTATCTGTCCATGTCACTACCTGTTGTCCTGATAGTACCATTCCAGATGTTGGCTGAAAATTAAACATCAAATTGGCAACAGGAAAAGTAGCTGCACTATTGATATTCTCAAAATTAGTAACAGGCACATCACTGCCAACTAATGTAGTATCAGCTCCCCATCTATAATCAATTCCACCCAATTTTCCAGTGTAAAAGGTAAATGATGAGGCTTGTGATGCTACACCTTGTGAGGTATTCCATATCTCAAGTCTAAAATTGGGATCAATATATTGATTGACATATGGTATTACTGGCCCTGGAATATTATCCCCCACAGCTCTCCACAGTGAGTAACGTGTTACAACCCCTTGTACCTGATAAGATATACATAAGGAATAATTGGGTGTAATAGGAGCAACAAAACCTTTAAGGCTAAAGTGATTTGGTCCTTCAAAATTAAATGCTACAACAATGTCAGAATATCCATTCCAAGTATTAGAAGCCTGAGTAAAGGCAGGTAATACAATGTATGTACTAATCCTTGTTAATGGTCCAACAGGATTATCATCAAGCCATCGCTGTAACTGTCTAGGCCAAGTTAAGGCACCAACATCACCAGCAGGAGGAGGAACTAATGGATATGCCATAATTAGTTTCTATCTTTTATAAATGACAGTTTACCACAGGTAGCAACAGCTTCATAAATTGTGTAACACTCTACTTCATTGACACCACATGATTGCATAGCTTCAAGAATTAAATCATTAGAATCCTCAAATCCTAAGTTAGCTTTAGCAAATACCGTGCCATTCCAAACTAACAAACTATTACGATAGGCAGCATCATGTAATACAGCTGCTTTCCAGTACTTACCAAAAGGTGGAATTAAGTTCCAGCTGACCTGAGGAGTTGATGCGCCATCAGTAGTTGCACCAATTGGAATACGGTATATAATACCTTTCTTAGATACATAATCAGCATCTTTAATGATGACAAAATTACGTCCATCTTCTGTCTCTACTTCAAACTTGGTATCTTTAAATCCGTAATTCATAAAATTAGTTTGTATTTTCATTCCCCACCAAATTCGTGTGTTGAATGGAGAAAATACTAAAGCCACTCAACACACAGGCGCGCCCTTAATTAGTTGTGACCTATAGAACTGATGTTAGTATTAGTAACACTAGTCTCACCAAGACTGGTAGAACTGACATCAACAGATGCATCTCCAATACCAGCGCCATTAGTAATAGATCCAATTACAGATTGTTTACCACGGCCATATCCAGTAAAGCTAATACTAGCAGCATGAAGAGTATTAGTTGAGGTGGGATTGATAGCACTACTGGTTGAAAATCTCCCAACAAAAAGGCTCAATCCAATAGACCCTACAGATGGGATAGGAACAGCTGCTTTAGCCAACATACCATCACCAGATGCATTTTCAGCAATCTGTTGTCTGTTAGACGCACATCCTGTCAATATGACAGTAAGTACAATTGGGGCGTAATAGAATATCTTTTTCATTTGTTTTTTAGTTATGAAACCGGATTGTCCGTAACAAGTGGCACGATTACTAATTGACTTGTGGCTTGCGCAATGTCATCCGCGTGCAAGCAATTAGCGAGGTTGGGGCATGGATCATTTGGTGAAGTTGGTGCAATCCGTCCAATGCAGTTGCTGTCAACGACAACTGCATTATACAGGATGCCAGCAACTGGGGCATTCCATTGATCACCAAGCAGAACTACTTTGTCCCCATTGTTGGCAGGGCGGCCGTTTTTATAGTGCATATTAGTTTTCTTTCTTTTCTTGTTTGTTTGTAGGAGCACTATTTGCAGCAGCAGCAATTGTATAATACATAACCAATTGCGCTGTTTCTTCCAACTGCTCCTTGTAAGTTGGAAGCCAAACTACAGCTATCTTCAATAGACCAGCTGCAATAAGAGGGTAACGTAGATGAGGGTTTGACCAAAGAGTTTGTAGATTATTCATAATAATTTAATGACCAAATTTGATTGTTAGAATTGCTGTAATAGCTACTACAACAACATTCCATGCTGTCTTACCAATCAAACTTAACATATCACTTTTTGCATTACGAATGTTAGAATCATTCATAGCTTTTGTAAGTTCTGGTATAACCTTTTCAAGACTCTTAAGTCGCTCATCAAATCTTCCAAATGATTCTTTTAGTTCTCCAATCAGTTCTTTTAATTCTTGCATATCATTTAAGTATTGCGGTGGTTAGGGTCATGGATCAATACACAACAGCCGAAACATGCGCATTCGTACCAGCGTCGTAGTAGATGCGATACCCGTTTGGCACTGCTGTCCTTGCGGCGTTGTTGCTCTGAAAGAGCAGCGAAACATTAGATACTCCCCACCATGGAGGATTGTTTGTGCAGACAACAGGGACCAACGCCCCAATAAACAGGTTTGCCTGGTTCGTAAAATTACCAACGTCCGACATCCAGTTCGTGCCATTCACGAAATGGAAATCCGACAAACCTGATGATTGCACAAAAAAGTCTAAGACGTGAGAATAAGGAGCATTGACCGACATGTCTGGTCTTCCTCCGTTTTCCGTGACTCCGCTGTTAAAATAAGCATTCCCAAGCGACAAAAAACCATTGTTGAAATATGCCTCATTTCCGAACGTGCAGTACTGCCCCACCCCGTTTTCGTTGAGCGCCACCATGCAATTCGCCGTGCCGATTGTCACTGTCCCTCCATTCGGTGCGTCAACTATTATATTAGTCCCTGCGAGGCCGTTGATCCCATACGTGCCCTGCAAGGGATAATTCACCCCCACGTCATAGAGGTTAGTGTGCCATGTGAAGCCGCACGTATTGGCTGACAAGTATTGAGGAAACTGGGCGGAATCGATGTTGCCCAGGAATCCGTCTGCCGTCCAAATATCGAATACGTTCGTCTCATTCGACAGCTGGCCGGTAAACGTGTCCGACCGGAAAGAGATATGCTGACCGTTCGTCGCGTACAAACCAATTGCGGCAAGATAATTACTTGTTCCAAAGACACCGTTCCCCGCAATATGACAGTCCTCGAAGTGCACCACTGAGTTCCAGATTTCGAACTCGCACAGATTTGTGGGATAGTTCGCAAACATCCCTTCATATTCGCCACCCCGGAAAAAGATCGTTGATCCACCCACCCATGGGGAAACTTTCACTGCCTGCTTATCGCTGCCGCCGTTATTGTACGAGACCTCCAGGTGAATGCAGTACGCATCCAGTTGGATGTCGATGCAATTATGACGCTGTGAATCAACAACGCTGGTCGGTGACGATCCATTGTCATCCAGCGTGTTCATGTCGTTCAATGTGATAATTGATTCATCACCTCCTTCGCTAGAAGTTTGTGATTGAGCAACAGATTGAGCAACATATACTTTATTACTCCAACAATTACCCATAAAACAATGCCTGATGTCAAATTGAGGAGTGTTGATAATTTCCACGCACCGCCACAGGTTGGAAAAGTGAACAAATTCCGTTTTTAAATCTTCGAAATAGCCAAATCCCAATACACCATTTTGGATACCTACAACGGATGGATCGGGGGCATTTGTTCCAATTCTTTCTATCGTGAGGTTATGAAAATTCGCCCCACTCACCGGCAGGCCGTTTTGGCTGTGAATAAAGACCGACCCTAGAAAATTGCTGGGGATCACGATCGTGGCATTGCGCACCTCGATGTGTCCTCCGGTCCACGCCACACCAGACGTTATATAATACGTCTGCCCCTGCCCATCCCAATTAAGGATGTTCCCCGCGTTCATTGCCGCCACCGAGTTTGACAGCGCTGCAGTGTCATTCGCCACCCCGTTCCCCACAGCACCAAACTGCATGGGCGAGATGAACGTAAAGTTAGTCACCACACTCCCCACATTAAATGGAAAAGGTGTACCAGAGATTGTACTATTAACCATCCCACCTAAACCATAAGCAGACGTGACAACCAATGATGCACAAACAGAAATTATAGATAGATATTTTCTCATATCATTACATCGGATTACCACCACGAATTAAGTCTTTACGAATCAGAACAGTAATGGCAATAATAGTACCAGTTGTACTATATACCCATACATCACCGGGATGATTAGAACAATCCACCTGTTGACCATAACCAAATCCATTACTATCAACTGTTCCAGCACCGTCCATTATACCACAAAATTGATTAGGCCCAATACCAGCAGGATCAGTGGATGTAACACCAGTACCAGCAGGAGTTCCAGAAGTGAAATTGTAATAGGTTATACCAGTTCCAACATTCTGAATATACCTAGCAGCATACTCCTCAAAATCATTATTGATAGCAGCTAGAACTTGAATGGGCTTATTAGCTGGTACCACCACCAAGTTATATGGCTTAGGTACAACATTCTTCTCAACTGTATTTATTACTCTAACTCCCATAAAATTATAAATTTAAATTTAAACTAAAATGGGTGTGTGGCCACAACAACCACACACCCAATAACCATTACCAAACAATTGTCACTGTAGCAGAACCAGAAGCAGCAGCATTAGTGACCCAAATACCATTGTCATAATACTGATTGATAGCACTATAAACAATGGGAGGAGAGTTACTAACAACAGCAACAGAGAATCGAACATTGTAGTTATTAGTAGCTTGAGGAACAGAGTTGGTAATATCTACCAAAGAGAAGTTGGTATAAGTATTACCAACCGCAGCTTGATACCAGTTATTGCTAGTAACAACTCCATAAACGTTGGTATAAACAACAACATAGTTAGTAGCGTAGCTGATCTTATTACTATAAGCCAGTGTAGTAAACACCAGCAAGTTAGTAGGAGTATCAACCAAACTCAACAGTTGAGGAACAACGCCAGTCGCCGGTGACACAATCACCTGCTTAAGCAGCACTGAACCTTGATTGGGAGTGAAGCTGAACAGGTTAGTCATAGTACCACCAAGTACTGTGACAGTAGCTGTACCAGCTTTTGAACTACATGCAAAAAGAGTCAATCCAAGACTAACACCAATTGCAAGTTTATTGAAGAATTTATTCATATTATTTCGTTTGTATAGATTACAGTGTGTTAAGTTAGATTAGTTCACCTGAATAGCAGGACGACTACGAGCTAACAGCATCGGGAATGCAAACCTACGTTCAGTAGGAATTACACCGTGTGTAAGCTGAGCTTTGAGTTGCAAGTTTTCACCAAAATCATTCAGTTCAATAGAACCGTCAGGATTGGTAATCAAGATCTGGTCAGTAAGTCTCACTTCACCATTCCACCTAAGAGAGTAGAACTTCTCACCAGACATATTCTTAGTAGCAAACTCTTTCGGAGGAGGACCAACTTTAAGAGTCTTGATGAAGTTATTACCAAGCATCCAAGCAATGGAGAAAGGAGCAGATGCCAAGGATGTGTAATACGGATTGGGTTTCCACTTCTGATCAATAGGATCAAAAATTTCAGGATCAATTGGGAAACCAGCAGGCCACAGAACATTACCCAATGTATCAGTAGTATTAACTACGTTGTAACGAATCGGGTATTTCTTAATCTTACAGGTCAACTGACCAAACAATGAACCCTTGAAATCATTGAACAACAGGTCGAGATTAATACTACCAAGACCAGCACCAGCAGTAGAACCACTAAACTTATTGACATCAGGATCATAGTCAAAGTTGTAATAATCCTCTGAAGAACAAAACAAAGCATAACGACCTTTCAAACCTTCGTTATCCTTAGGCATATTCAACGAACCATTAAATGAAGGAGCACCAAGATCATCTTGGAGGTTCATAATAGCACGTTTAATGTCCCTCAAACGAAGATTCTGAAGAACGCCAGTATTATTACCAGTACCCAATGTGGTAGCAACCAACCATACAGCAGTCTTAGAACCAGCAGCATTGAGTGCTGAATTCATAGCACCAGTAGGTTGTCCACCAATCAAACCAGTACCACACAGATAAATGTAGGTACAGCACTGCAACATTTGAGTTTCAATGAATTGATTGTTAGAGATAGCAATCTGCTTAACAACGTCATCACTGTTGAACTTAATGTATTTATCCCAGAAGATTTGAAAAGACGGGAGGAAGTTAAATACAAAACTACCATACTTATGCTTGTAAAGCACAGCAGTTTCGTTTGATTCAGAGATCTGATAGATATCCTTATTACTAGCAGTAGTAATAGGATTAGGGAAGAACAATGAGCGACCAACAGGTGAACGCTGAGGAGTTACAGCTTCCATGGTTGAACCCATGTTCTCTTGCCATGGAATAGATCCATAAACCTGATCAAACTCATTCCAGACAGCATACTGTTGGATTTCGTTATGAACGAGATAGAATGGAAGTTGAGCAAACCGATTAACTGCTTCAATGGGGACGTTATTAAACTGTCCCGGGAGATTATAAATACTTGGCATGTGTCATCAAAAGATTGATTGTTACTTGAAATTCGTAGATTATACGGAAATCTACAACTCCGAGTCAATGCCCTTTGACAACATTTGAGGCTAAATTACTTCATGCTCTTGAAGTTTATTAGAAGCTAATTATTCTATTAGCAGAAATCATGCCAAGTGTAATTAAGGGTTATTTCTGCTCTTCAACTAAGTTTGAGGAACAGGCCACTAAGGTATAATAATTTGTAGTGGTAATACAAGGTATACTAAACCCAGGATATATCACAGATTTTGGTTGATTATTTTCCAGTTTGCTAATACGATCATCAAACTCTTTTATCTTAATTTCAACAACGTAAGTAACAGACACGATAAATAAAAACTGGTACACAAATAGAACAGCAATCTTTTTCATATTATTCAGGCATTTCCTCAAGGCTAAATTTACGAGGTACAGATTTACCTTTAATGGTTAATTTATCTCCTCCATCATTACGATTAGAATCCTCTGATGTAGGTTCTGCTCTACTAGCCTCTTTAGCTTTAAGATCACTAATAGTTGCGCCCTTTTGTGCCTCTTGTAACAATCCATTTTGAATTTGTAATGCTACAAATAGATCAGCAGCAACATCTGCAACAATGGAATTACGATGATAAACTGGCAATAGAGATTTAAACTCAGAAATGATCTGTTTAACAGGAATCTCTTTACCATTGACATTAACAGGAGCATCCATCAATTTAGGATCTGATACCCATGCAAAACGATTAGATCTTTCTGCTTGAATATCCTTTACATCCTGACTAATCCTATTCTTAAATTGAGTACCATAACCATTCAGCTCTCCTCTCACCTTACCCAATTCAGTAGTACACAATGCTAAATTCTGTGCAATACGAATCTCATCAACATCAGTAGGTGCAGTAAGCTCGCTAAATACTAATCTTCCATCCTTATCCCTATCAATAGGTTGACGAAACTTCTCACCTTTCTTAATAGCCAATAGTGCATTCTCCCAAGCCTTACCTTCAGAATAGACCTCTGTTTCACGAGTCTGCAATTGACGATATTCAGGTGATAAGGTATAGCCTTGCTCATGTTGAAGATAATTAGAATCTTTCAGCTGAGATAATGTTTTATTTTCCTCAATAACTTTAGCATATGCCTCTCGTGATTGACGAGACATATTCTTCATATTAGTTACCTCTTGAGGAGCATACTTTGTATAATCAAAAGTATCCTGAGTATCATCCTTTTTATCAGCTTTCTTAACAGGAGATATTTGATTAATTTTTGGCTTATCATCAGTTTTAACTGGCGCCACTTTCTCAGTATCTTTCTTTGCGGATGGAGGAGTTATCTTCTCCTCTTTCTTAACTTCAAGTTTAGGTTCTTCCTGTCCAGATTTCTCCTCTTTAATATCAGGCTCTTCAACCTTAAGTTCTACACCTTTATCAGTTGTTATGGTAGTATCTCCTGTACCATCCATATTAGGCATTGAACTAGAGTCAAATACCATTGATTTAATGTTGTCCGGAATCTCCATTGTCTTCTCAAGAAGAGCAGGAGTTGCACCGGGTGTATTAACTAGTACGTCCATTGGCATATGTATTTTCTTTCTGTTTGTTGTTTTGTTAGTATCCCGAATCCACGCAGTGGGCGGGATTAGCCTTCATTTCGTGCCAGCTACCCGCGCCCGCATTGCCTGTAGTGGGGAAAGCAGTGGTTACCTCGCGCCCTTACGGTCGCTCGGTTACGTTCCAGGTAGCGAGCGTCCATTAGTTCCGTTTACTCACTTCTAAGTATTGATCAGTGTTTTCAATTTGCCTTAAAATTGCATCAATAGTTTTAGCCCCATAACTCAAGGATCTAAAGAAGTTATCTGGCTGAGTGTAATCACTACTAATAGCAATACCCTTTTCTATTAGATCCTTTTTATGGGCACGAATATTCTTTATCATTTGTACTGTTACAGGGTGCTTTAACCAATCTATGTGCTGTAACTCTGCTACGTTTTCTGGGGTGATGTTTGACATTTTATTTAGCTTCTAGTTGTGCCATTAGTTGTTTTGCTTTATCTGCGAGATTCTCAATTTGAGGATAAACGTGTATCAATCCACTCTCACTAAACATCTCAGGTTTCTTAGCTAGACCTATGATATCAGTACCTAACTGTTTAGCAAACATTAATCCCTGTTGCATCATCTGTTGTTGCTGAGATTGTTTCTGTTGATCGGCCTGCTGTAATGCTTGTACATACTTGGCTGCACTATCAGGAAACATCTTCTCTAATAGATCAGCTAAAAATAAGGACGCACAAGCTGTTTGAGACATAATAGGCCATGCCTCAGTCATCTTCTCAACCATCTGTTGTTTCTCAATAACATCTGTATCACCAGAGGGCTTAACAGTCCAATTCTTAGCATACATCTGGGCTAGTACTGGCGACACTTTAATTAACCCAGCCATTACCCGTGACCGAATAATCATTGACTCATAAGTATATTGCTTCTTAAGAGCCATGCTAAACAAGGTTATTTGTGTTGAGGATAACTGTTGTGCCTGTGAAATGGAGGCCTTAATAGCTGTAGCAGTCTTTCTAGAATCAGCTTGTCTGTTATTCTCTGCGAAATTGATTTGTGAGGTTTCCTGTTGATTGATGGAAATCAGAGTGTTAATGGCAGTAAACATCTGAGCATCAGGAGGCTCCATTGAGAACTCTTTAACTTTACCATTAATCAATGCTCCTTGCTTTAAGATGATATTCTTCTGCATCAAGAAGTCATCATTAGGATCAGTTGTGTCCTTAGAGAAAGCCAGAATTGAAGATCTCCTAGCCTTAGTTAAGGTACAACTTAATAGACTAGTAGCTGCATTCTGAGTATCTTGATCTAGAAATGTGCGCCCTTTTAAATTGCTGATAGTGTCATTTTCAGAGATGAGATAAGGGTAAAGAACATATGGATATTCAGTCTCATATTCCTCATCAGAGGGAGGTAACCCTTTCTGCATCATTGCAATGTATTTAGGATCAATCTGACCACCTGAGAGAGGATTCTGAGATTGCTTGATAATGTCATCACGAATTGTCCTTCTCCCAAGATATAATTCTCGTGGTTTACGCAACCAGTCATCACACAATTTAGGACAAGCCCAACCTACAAATACTGTACCTTTAACCCTAAACATTATCTTGAAGACTTTGTATAAGGAACGGTTTATGGTTGTAGTCCCAGAATAGATCTGAGATTGTTCATCATTAGGCTCAGCCTTTAACAACTTCTCAGTCTGATCTTTATCCCATCTATCCTCCTTGTTATCAATACTTGTTAAGTGCTTTAGTTTAGTCTTAGTGAAATAATAAGCTCGCCCTATCATTTCACACTTCTGTAAATCCCTAGTATCAGCAATGAATGAGAAGTCACCAAATTGAACATACTCACGACCAATCTCACCAGGATTATTTTGGTCCATTATGGTTTCCATTACACCATAGCCATAGGACTGAAACCCATCAATATTAGCATAAGTTGCTAATTGCCAACCATCAAATCTCAACTTCTCTGTTAGATCAACTTCTAGTAAGGAAAGATCATTAGCAGGATCATCACGATCTTTCAATATAACTGCTCTTGGAGACTGTGTAACATACTGTACATATTGAGATTGTTCACGTCGTATGTTAGTGTCAATTACATGTATTGGAGTGTAGATTTCGTCAGGTGCCAATCTCCCAGCTTTACGTTCTACTTCAAGGTCAAGTTCTACATAACGCAATTTACGGGTTGCCAGAGACTTGGTTGTTAGGTCAAACGCGACATCATATAAGTTATTGATCTTGGTGACCAATTTCTTATAGTCAGTGGCATCTATATATTCTGTACCGTAATCAACAGCAGAGTCATCTGGCATAATAGTCCTTAATATTGTGTAGGTGCGTCATCCATAGAGAATGACTTCCTCTTACCCTTCATCTCCTTATCCCTCATCTCTTTTTCTTTCTCATTGAGTTTTGACCTCACATGATCTATGTGATGACAATTAGTGCATTTAGACATTACTCCATGCACCTGTTTCTGGAAGTCTTCTGGAATACTTACACCATCTTCAGGAGTGGAGTCATCATCTCCATCATTATCTCCCGACTTAGCATATTCAACAGTTCCGGTATTCTGTTTATCATCTTCTGGATCTTGATTAGATTCTAGTGGCATAATATTATTAGTTAAAGTTTAAGTCCATCCGCAGTTGGTTCAATCTTCGTATTAGATGGGTCCTTACTATTTGGGTAAGGATTAGTACCAACACCAGTGAGTTCATTAACTCTTTTAAGCTCCATACCAAGCCACATAACTCCTTCTTGCAATTTGGTAATCACCAATGATAGTTCACGGGAAGACTTCAAAGATTTAACCTGTTGAATTTGAGCATCAATATCACGACGCAAGGTTTTAACTTGGATGATATGTTGTTCGATAGTTTTAACCTGAAGTTGTTCGATGGTTTCATTCATAATTAAACAGCTCCTTCCAAGGGTTTAGGAGCCACCAATTGTGAAGCTCGTAGCTTACTGGCAGGTGGGGGAATTGCGACATTAATTTGTGGCGCAATAGCTTTTTCAGGATTGACCTGCTGTTGTACCTGTTGCTGTTGTGCCTGAGGTTGCCTATCAACCCCAACTACAACCTTAGCAGCAGCACATTTCTTATTCTCAAGATAACGTGACACATGCATCAAGCCATTCTTAGAGTTAGTGTCATCACACTTATACATAGGGACACCTTTAATTTCAATGATGTCCTCATTACTATTCATAGTCATAATCACACCTGTTTCAGAGATGTAATTATTCATGTGATTTTGAAAGGGCTTACCAAGATCTTGTACCAACTGACCACATGTAGGACATGTAGATGGTTCAGGTTTCTTAATGAAGGTGTTATCCCGAGGATTGTAAGTAGTACTCATATTATTATCGGCACATTAGCAGTTGTTGATTATAGTGATTAATTTCATCTATAAGACCAGTTTCTTTCATTTCAGATATCTCAACATGATCAGGTTGATACATCTTTCGACCTCTATTAGCCCAGCTCTTAAGGTCAAATGCTTCATTAGAAGGATCATAGACTTCTTCAAGTTCCTTCTGTTTATAAGGAGGATTTGATTCATCCTCTTTTAAATCTGTTCGTTCATATCCCCAAAAGCAAAGATTCAATGCATCAGCTCTATCAGGAGATACAAACCCTTTATTACGTTCCTCTTGTTTAGATAGTAATTGATGTATCTTAGCATCAATCACTTTAAAATGTCTAGAACACAATTGCTCTATGAGTTCTTTATCATAAAACAAAATGATGTGTTTTTTCTCAAATAAAGAACGTACATGAAAGAATAATTCAGTACCACGATTCTTATAAGTCTTAAATTCTGAGGCCTTATTACGACTGTCAACATAGATAATGTTGTCCCACTTTTTAGTCTTCTTTAAGATCTGTAATATAGGACCGCCAATGCCAACATAATCACCTCTTATTTTAGAGTCAGAATTGTTCAATTTATGTTTAAAGAACATCTCTTCAGCCCAACTAATCTGGGCACTGGTATCATGTATATTAGCATATTCCATGCCAATGAGTTTATTACCATTTCTAACGCAGATAACACTCTCTGCTCCACCCATTGAAATATCAAATCCAGCATGATTGCATTGTTCCTGTATCCATTGTATCTTACAGAACATTCTAGTATTTTCAACAGCTCTATGTACCATATCAGATGGTATAACAACCTGTTCATCTGTAGATCCAAATTCTGCTAATATTGAGGATCTGTATACAATGCTATTAACTCCACCCGGTTGTTTAGCTGCGAACCGGTTTATCTCTGAAGGGGTAATATGAGGACAATCATAGGCTGTAATTTTATATAGAATAATCTGTGTAGAATCAAGCTGTTTAATGTCGGAAATTGAGGTACGAGCTATACCATATGAGCATACGTTATAGAAATATCCTGCTGCTGCTCCAGGAGATGATGCATCTACACGATGTGTAAACCCTGTACACCGTTCAATAGCATCAGTAATGTCAGAGGGGATAGACTTTGTTTCTGACGTGAATACAGCCATCTTTTTACCCTTTTCTAAGGGATGATAGCCCTCTGCTTTACCAGGTTCATCTGTTGCAAATAGTGTTATTTGACTAGTACAAGGGCGACCTGTAATTGGATCAACATGTAGAAATTTGTAATCTCTATAGTTAATCTTCCAAGATAATCCATAACTGGCAAACAATACATTAGCCTTATTAGATAACCTTGTAATATGAGCACATGTTTGCTTGTCTAACTGTTCACCAGAAGAGGAGGTAATAGGACATATAACATCCCTATATCTCATACATAACCATACTGCACAAGCAGCTATTACATACTTATCTTTTCCTGAAGAGTTACATGCCTGTACAGCAGCCTGAAATGGTGACTCTTTAGTATGTTTAGAATTGGCAAAATCTAACATAAAAGTGATTTGCCAAGGGTGCAATTTAGTCTCACCAGTACGAATATCATCTTCTAATAGAACTAATAGCTCTACAGGATCTTGTATATCTAATCCATCAAATTCTCCCTTGTCAAGTGAGGAACCATTAATAGATCTATTAATGGCTACATAGTCAGGGATAACAGTTGGTTCAATTGTATTTGTGGTTATGAGTGTACTTGGAGAAATCGTTTCTATGGAAGTTCGACCTGCGGTCGCCGTTAAGTTAGAGTTAGAATTAAGGGGAATTACAGTCTTATTATCTATCGTGTTGCCCCCACTTGCGTGGGTCCCAGAAGATATCGTTGGTACAGAGTTAGAATCTAAGCCACAACTCTCAGATTCAGGATGAGAAGATTTCTGTACCAACGATGAAAGTTCAGTACCATTATTAATGGCATCAGCTAACTGTTCAGGTGTTAGAGATGAGAGGTCCACCTTAATTAATCTGTTTAATCTTATCTGCCATCTCACGTCCCTGTTTTAAGATGTTATTAAGGACTAGCACGTTAGTAGTTGGCAGATTGTTATTACGATCTTTACGGCCTTTAGCATCATCACGAATATAAACTGCTGCCTCAAATCTCAACTTCTCAGATTCAGCTCCCATAGCTAGATCCATTATCACATCTTTAATGCGCTGTTGCTCTTCACGATTATAGTTAAGAGTATCTTCCTCTTCAGGAGCTTCATTACAAAGTTTACGGTATCTAGTTGAGTAATTTAATAGACAGGACTTAACAGCTATGACATCAAGACCCATACATTCAGAAATCTCTTGTGGAGTCATTTCCTCTACTTCAAAGGCTGTCTTAATAGCTGTCTCTTGAGCTGTCATATTAGTTATTGTTAATTAAAACAAAAGCTATAAATCTTAATGTGTTTGTTAGTTCTGGGATTAAGCATGTAATAATCATACCAGAAAGATCTTATCTCAATATGAATTGATTTCATTTTCTTTTATTAGGTTTAGCAGAAAAACTGATCTTAGGCATAGGACGATATAACAATTCTTCCTCGTCCATCTTTCTCATTGATTCTTCACGTTTAAATAGATGAGTGTATAGAATTGCTCTATGTACAGCATCTAATTCTTCTTTAGTATGAGTCTCAACTGGTGACCTTAAAAAATACTCATCATAAGCTTTATTATGACGGTGATCTATAATATCCTTAACAGGTGTAAGTCCTTTCAACTTATCACAAACCTGTTGTTCCTTAATTGGAAGTACTAGCAATTGCCTGTGTAGAGACATAATCGTTGATGTATTTGTTATCTTGAGTCATAAATAAGGGCGCCAGATCTTTCAATGAGACAGTCTTGATTGTGTTACAGTTATCTAATGACTTGTCAAAATCTGAACGATTATCTATTTCCTTTTCCAGAGTGGAATTTAGCATGATGATGATTTTTTAAAGTGGTACGAATCTGACCTAATTGAGTGTTTAAATGATTCACATAATGTTCTGGTAATGGTCCAGAATTCATTAATGAGGTAATACTATCTCTTTTTGATTTAAGAGCTTCATAATCTGAGTCAGATAGTATTTGTGATTCGTCATATTTCATTACTGTAACTCTAACATAAGCAAGATTCATGCCAATTGATATTATGGTTATATAACAGTATAATTATACAGGAAGAGTTATCGTTAACGTTTAACACAGAAGAGTTAACGTTAACGAACTATTCTTTAACGTTAAAGATTCACAAAATATCTCTGTATAGTTATATACAGATTATATATTTAGTATATAGGGTTTATATAGGATTTATATATTGTTATATATTTCTAAACTTATTTTTTATCAAATTTCGAGAATAGCATAGTCAAGTTTCGGGTTTTACTTTCTGGTTTTCATTTTCAACTTCCTGATTACCGGATTTACTTAATAAACCTTACTAATCAGTTAATTAGTAATGTTTACTAATCAATAATGATTACTTAGTGTTGAGTAATGATTACTTAATAGTTAATAAGCTTAATTAAGTATTAAACCTTATTAATTATATAACTTTGTATAGTTTCTTATTAAAGTTTTATATAATACTCACTTTACTTTTGGTCTATATAAAATTTTCGTTTTTAACCAAAGTTTATAAAGTTATATATTATATAATATATAAGTATGTATACTATATATATATTATAATTAATTATTTATATAAAATAATGAAAAGTGTTATATAGACCTTTAATGAAATGTTATACTAACTGTTGCACTCGGTGGATTTTAATAGTTAACTTAGCCTAACTCATTAGGCTATGATACAATTGGATTATGTTCAAAATCAACAGGTTATGACTGTTAAGTAAGATTTATTGACATTTATTTGTTGGCACTTTAATAGCTAACTATAACGATAAAGTTAGGTGAAGTGAGCGATTATAGACAGCATAATCATCATAACATGTTAATTATTAACAGGTTAACTCTAATGTATTAATTTGACCATAGTGATAAAATAATGACACAACTTTATCATTAACGTAGCAATCTTTGTGCCAACAAAACCACCACATATAGTGTCACCATGGTTAATACACTACAACATATAGTGTTGGCATCATAACAGCTAACGGCAAGGTCCGCACACATGAGTGCGCTACGGCACATAGCGGACCTGATCGGCAGGTATAGGGCTAGCACCCTGAATAGACCACCGCACCCAATATAGTAAGCGACAATAGCTAGTACTCACCCGGTTAGATTGACGCATGATGACACCCTGTGCAACGCAGGACACTTCAGACAGCATGCGAACCAACTATGAGACTGGAGACAACGTAAGGCACTAGCGGACGATAGCCGGACTATTGGGTATGACAGATTGGATGGTGACTCCTGATCGACTGTTAGTAGGACACAATCACACGCCGGTGACGGCAGCTAGATTAAGGAGCCAATAGACACTCGCTAGCTTACATAGCCGAAAGACAGGCGGTCAGGCGTCACTATCCAATAGGTCACACGGCGAATAACCTGATTAGTCACGGTCATCATGACTCTGATTAATGACTATTAATCTCGTCGTGAGTAGATATTAGGGAATAACTTAAGGTTATATACAAGGTAATTTCCATGTCTTAAACTTATTTGACAATTTGAACCGCCAAAGGCGTACCCAACATACCATGGTTAATCCATCATTGTTGGGGTAATACATGTGACACAGGCGACAATCAAACCTTGGACAAGTTGGGCATGGAGTATAGGAAAGATAGTATTATGAGCAAAATTAATAACCTTAATGTTCGTGCGGAATTGTCCTGTTTCTCCGATGAATTCGGTCCCGCATTTGACAAGTTGGTCAATGACACGGCGGCGAATGTGGGACGACTGGAAGGTAGCATTGTGTCCAAAGCAACCGGGTGGTCTGTAGGGACAAAGGGACGTATCACATCGAAAGAGGGACATACTCTCTCACTCCCGTTGAATGCAGCATGGGCACAATTGTTGCTGTTTGGCATGCAAATCAACCGCATCGCCAACAATGGTAGCACCGATGAACCGGTGTATAAAATGGGCATCCAAGCCGATGTTCCCGCCTGTTGCGAAGTGTGGGCAGCCAAGTTTAAGGAAGAGTACTTGGCAAGTCTGAACGAGAAACCGGTAAAACCCTAATCAACAACTACTCACGACACAAGCCGGGCTAGAGTTAGCAGCTTACAAAAGCTCACTTTAGTCCGGCTTTTTATTTTCTCTGACAAATAAGACCGTGATGATTGTATGTTCTAACCCGTTATAACATCTAATACTGTTATCAACGCAACTAAGAACATGCAAACCCTGAAATCCTTAACACCGTGTAGGTAGCAACGAGGTGAGTTATTTAAAAATGGATCAATAGATAGAACATGCATTGGCATGTAATATGCTTGGTTAACCATATCTCACTGGAATACTATCCGAATAGGTGAGTGTGTGACGAGCACAATTAGGATGTCTGATGACTGTAAATAGATAACCATAATGGTTGACTGCTGAAGTTTAAGGGTAGAACAATATTCGCGTATTGTATGTCCCTAACGAATGTGAGTAATGTTTTCATAGTGCATTATGAACCATAGACTAGACTTCAGCATTCAACTATTATGGAAATCCAAGAAAATGAATTGGATATATCAGTCAAGTCCCTCTATTAGTTAAGAGCTTTGGAGGTGATTGCTTCAATAAGTCGAATGAGCAATAGTGCATAGGTGAAAATCTGTGCATTACTCTCAGTTGACAAATAACAAAACAAAAGGAAACAAAAATTATGAGCACAAAACATAAACGATTCATGAAGAGAAAGCAAAGTTTCCCTTATTGGTCGGGCACTTCCCGTCACAAGGCAAAAGGTAAAGCCTTGAATGGTGAATCAGGACGACGAATGGTGCCATTAGAAACTGTATTTAACCATCCTTCATGGAATCGATAACATTATGAAAACTTACCATAACCTTGAAGAGGTCAAGGCAGATATTAAGGATGGAAAACTGATCGTAAATGACTCAGTGAAATTTACCTTCCCAATTTGCATCGAAGCTTCGATGCAAATTAGAGGGAACATTTACGCGGGAGATATTCACGCATGGAACATTTACGCAGGAAACATTCACGCGGAAAACATTGATGCGTGGAGTATTGATGCGGAAAACATTGATGCGAGAAACATTGATGCAGGAAGCATTCACGCGTGGGACATTGATGCAGGAAGCATTTACGTATGAAAACACCAATTATGAAAACACCAATCAAATTACAGTTTGTTTATTCTAACGAGGGTGGATGGGAATGTGAATGGAATAACCAAACTTTGGCTCTTTGTATGACCCAAGTTGGAAAGTACATCCCTAATAAAGAACGATTTACTCTAATACTTAGGAAAACACCTGCTGAAGGCTTTACGCCTATAAAACTCTGGTTTGAAATATGTGACTTTTGTAGCCATTGGAGACATGATCAATCTTTTTCAAAAGAGACTAATGTCTTTCTAGGTACTGGCATTGACAACTTCCTTACCAATTTAGCAGAGGGAAAAATCAAAATGACTTTATACTTCAAATTTAGCCAATAGACATATCAATTATGACAAAACAAGAATTTTTAGACTTAAACCCGTGCTATGAATCTATTCAATTCATGGAATCAGTTGATTATGATCCAATACGTGCATGGAATGAGTGTCACCATGGAAATTGGTTGATTTGGTTTTTAAGAAAAACTAATCGTTTAAACAAAGATCATTCAGTCAAGATCGCAATTGCTTGTGCAGAGCATGTATTATTTAAGTTTGAAGAAAAATACCCTGAAAATAATAAACCAAAACAAGCAATTGAAGCAGCGAAGCGTTGGTTAACAGAGCCATCATATATTACCGTTAATGAAGCCGATAAAGCTAGCTTTGGGGCTTGTGAGGCTGCCGTATTATCAATTGATTATAGTGCTAAACAAGCTGCACATGCTGCATCATGTGCAGCTCGTTCAACTATGTATACTCACTATGAAAACATTACTCATATGACTTCCACGACCATTTATTATGCTGTCTTGAGTGTTGGTGTTGGTGTTGGTTGGTCTCCTATTAATGAATGGAAATGGCAAGCTGACAAAATACGAGAAATTATACAATACCCATTTTAAAAAACATATCAACTATGAATCCTGAAACTTTAACCGCCTTAAAGGTATCAATCCAGCACTGGGAAGAATTATCCAATGCAACGTCATTAGATGATGCTAATATTGGTCCGTCATCCTGTGCTCTATGTGGACTATTTAATACACCTCTAAAAAAGAGGTTGGGTAAAATATGTATTGGATGTCCTGTCTATGAACGCACCGGGTTAGAGGGTTGTCGTAATTCTCCATATGAAAATATTAATCGGAGTTTTTTAGGTGAGGATTTTCCCAACTTTCTAATTCATGCTAAGAAAGAACTTGTCTTTCTCAAGTCTCTCCTCCCAACTGACGGACAATAAACTTCTCAAACAAGAAAAAACAACATGATAAAACACCTTAAGAAAGGCGCGACTAAAAGCTGTGGTTGCTTACATAAAGAAACCTTAAGAGCGAGAAAAGAAAAACCGACCAACTAGAATAATATTATGAAAATTAAAACAAAACTAATCCCAATTACTCACCTTAATAGCATATCTCATGGTTATGCTAATGGTTACATCGGTGTTCCTCATGAACATCCTTGGTATAATAAAGAATATAATCATATTGATGCTGATGTTCATGGTGGACTCACTTATTCACAGAATGAGTTACCTGATAATTCTGAGAAAGGTTATTGGTGGCTGGGTTTTGATACAGCACATAGTGGAGATAACCAGTTTAATTGTGACAAAGCTTACTGTGAACAACAACTTGAATTTCTCAAACAACAGGCTATTAATGCCATGACAGCTAATTGATTGTTATGCAAAATCATACTGTTGAACATATCAAGCGGCTAACCTCTAGAATAAAAAAGGAACTAGGCATCCCTCATCATGAAGCTTTGGATGAGGCATCTAGGCAATGCGGTTTTAGTAACTGGCAACATTTTCTGAGAAGCAAAAATTTGAAAGCAAACCATGTGCGTAACAAGCTTGGCCTCGGGTACTTTGGTAAGCCCAACTGACGGACAATAATATGAAAACAAAAGTACAATTCCATCATCCAAATAATATGAAAAAACTACTATTCTACCTAACAACCAGTATCCAATGTGCATGGTGCCGTAAATGGCTAAGAAAAGCCTTATTCCATCGTCGCACCAGTCATGGGATATGTAAAACGTGTTATAATAAACAATGGGATGATTACCTTTACCATGACAACCTTTCATCACATTGAATTCCACGCTCTAGTCTGGAGCATCATAATTTGTCTCTTAACCAAATCAATAAAAAATATAAGAAAATGAAATGTTATAAACTAACTGACCATAATGGTCAAACTAGAAATAATACACAATGGGGACCTAATGTTACTCATAAAGCATCTGGAACCCATAAAGATCTTTGCTCTAATGGATGGATTCATTTTTACACTGATCCAAATATAGCTGTATTGCTAAATCCACGTCATGCTGATTTTAAAAATCCAATTCTGTGGGAAGCAGAAACAATTGGTGAAGCTAAACATGACCTACTAAAATCAGGTTCTAAAGGGCTTATTACATTACAACAAATTGCATTACCAGAATACACAAATATACAAAAAGTTTGTTTTGCAATACTTTGTGCAAAATTTGTATATAAAGACATAAAATGGAATGAGTGGGCAAATAGTTATCTTACTGGTGTAGATAGATCAAAAACTACTTATGATGATGCTGATGCTTATGCTGCTGCTGATGCTTATGCTGCTGCTTATGCTGCTTATGCTGCTTATGCTGCTTATGCTAATGCTAATGCTAAGGCTGCTGCTGCTGCTGCTGCTGCTGCTGCTGCTGATGCTGCTAATGCTGCTGCTGATGCTGCTGCTGATGCTGTTGAAATAAACTTTCCTGAGCTGGCTAAACAAGCCCTAACTTATCATTAATAACCAAACACAATTAATATGAAACCATCAACAATCCGCTATATCCGTAATGAACAAGATGTTTGGGCGATTCTATGGAGAATTATCCCAAGAGCATGTAAAGAGCTTATGCGAAGCCGACTTCCGCGAAGCCATTCTTCTCAGCAACAGCAATCAATTAACCATATTGATATTCAATTTCCTTCCAGTAATGAAACACAACAAACTGTAATAATTAAACACAAGTGATATGAAAATACAAGTTATTAACGAGGTCCATATTCCAACTATTAATCCTTTAAATGCTAGTTCAGACAAATATTATGGAGTGATTCATAAATACACTAGTGATAAGGGATTTGTCTCTGCTTTACCACATAATGGTAAATTTATAATCTTTTGTGCCATAGATTTAACCGAAGGTAGTCGTTTTAGTGGATTTGAAAATTGCGTCACTATACAAGATGCTGTTACCAAAGCTCAAGACAATTTTACCATATTCCAATTTGATACTTATAAGGAACTATTTAAATGGCTTGCAGAGGATTAATATAACACTATATATTTATCGTTAACGATTACATGCTGTTGATAGTTGGCATGATAATTGCTTATACAATCTCCTTGCAATCCACAATTTCCAATTTCCAACTAACGGAAACGTGAACGATTAACCACGAATAACAAATAGTTAATCAAAACAAAAAGAAAACATAATATGTCTGAACACGAACATCAACATACTGCTCCTACTGTTCCATTGCCTCCTCCTGTTACCACTGAAAAGGTTGCTCCTGACCTTAGTAAGGTCAAACCTTATGTCGTGGAACGTAATGGAGTTAAACTTCCATTGACACCATTTGCGGGTAAACGTGGCAATTGGGATGGTATTGTTTATCAAGCTCCACAGATCAATGTGGAAGATGGTAAGCTCATTGAACAAGATGAAACCTTCCTTAATGGTTTGAGGTTCATCTCGAAAGAGAAGGTTCAGACCATTCTGAACATCTTCTGTAAACGGTTTGCACAAGATGCACATCTTGATGCTATTCCTGACGCAGGTGAACAAAAGGGTGTGTTTCAGCTGGACAAGTTCTTGCGTAGTATCCAAGACTTCTCTGTTGCTCAGTTGCGTATCTCTGAATTGCGGGAACTGTTGGATGAAGCAATTGCAACTTATACCAGTGCTCAAACTCAGTTTGTTACTGACATGATTGCAGCCCGTACTGACGAGGAACGCAAAGCTATTGGTGAGAAATTCACCAAGCTCGGTGCTATCATGACTCAGCGTAAAGCTGAGTATGACGAGCGGATTAACAAGAAGTCTAAGGAGGTTGAGACGGACACTGTTCGTCCTGAGTAATTGACCCTAGCACTGTCTGACATACACAGTAGAGTATGTCAATTAACTAGAATCAATAAATTATTATTGATTCTACTTAGTTAACCACAACCAAATGACAAATATGAAAAAAGTAGTTGATCAAGAGCAGGTGTCACAAATTTCTGTTAAACAAATCTGTAACCAAGACTATATCTTGGGTAAGGTTTTTATTTTAACCAATGGAAGAATAATTTATATTTTACGACATGAACCGGAGATTGGAAATAATAGAGGTGGATTTATTTTTCGTAGCATGAATCAGCCTTGCGGCCATTTAGGAGTTTATGCATCAGTACAGGATGCCATAAATGATCGTTGTCCAGGCTGGGATTGCTATGTGTTTGAGAATATGCAAGAATTTATTCAAGCATTGACTCCTGACTTTAAGCTTAAAGGAATTTGACTACATGACAGTTACAAAAGCTACCTGTTTCTGTTGCATCAGGCGATCTGATAATCAGGTCAATAGTTAATGCGACTAATTGTCATGTGTTAATTTCCGAATAGTCCACAACTATGAATGACCAAAACATAACTATTCCTCTCTCAGAACTTCTCTATATTCTTCTCGGTGACTATTATGGTTCCCCGCATGGATCAGCTAAGTGTGAGGTACCACCAAAGACTGGTCTAATACTAGCGCAATTGTTTAAGACTTCAACTACACATAAAGTAGTGTGGGATAATGATGTATGTGTATTGTGGCATCTTAAAGCTTGGAATGAGGATTTAGAGATCTTGAGACGACGTAAAGAATACTCTGATAAAAGGCGCATTGAACATTGGATTCGAGAAGCTAATCATAAGCTTATAGCACAGGCAATGATTAGAAAGACACCAGCTTTACCTTATAGTCATGCATCTATGATGGCTATGAGGATGTTAAATAACATAGATACAACTTGGCCGGTTGTGCATGAGTATTGGGGAGTTCGTAAACTAATAACAAGTGTGGAGGAATTATGAGTGAAGAAGAGGGTATTTTGCTAAATCAAAGAACCACATCCCCTTATGATCAAACAATGAGACTTCAAGCTCGAATCTATAACATGACTATTGAGATGGATGAACTCTACAAAGAAAACAAAAAGATGCATGAATGCTTAGTTAGAGTCTTAAATTACCTATGTTCTCCAGAAGATCAAGAGGCAGAATTTATTGAACGACTAATTTGTGAAGCTTTAAAACAATACCACATCAAACCGTAATATGAAATTAACAATAGACTTTAATTCAAATTCAAGCACGTTTACCTTAAACACTGATCTTGATATAGATATTAATCGAGCTGGTGATGTCAAAAGATTAGCATACATCTCATTAGCTATGGTATCTATGTCTGAACAATTAGAAAATCTGGTTCTTAATCTAAATCCAAATCAAACACCTGAAATAGAAAAAGGAGCTATGAAAGCCTTGCAAGAAAATTTATCAGAAAATAATCCTGTTTGGCCCTTCACGACTTTCATTAAAACAGACGAATAATCTCACCAACATCTCTCACTACCTTACCTAATGAATTACCCCAAATGCATCAATGCGTAATGGGATTCGTATTGTATTGCAGGTAGTATCAGGCCGACAAATCTTCCACAAATGGCCTTGGTAGTGAGGGTTTCACTTTTATTAATATGACACCAAAAGAAAAGAATGACAAGCGTCAACGTCTAGCTGTACAAGCTATATGTAATAAGTTGATTAGCTATTTTAGTATAAAGTCTATCTCAACGTGGCGAGATGTTTATACCACGGTAGGGTATGACAGCACATGGATTAATAGCCAACCTAACTGTGATATAAAGGTTACTATTGATGATGTCAAATCATTCTGTACTGCTTTAAAAGATAATCTAAACAAACAACTAGGAGAAGCAAATGATAATGCCACAAGAGTTGAAACTGTTAAAGATGAGAATAGGGATAATGTCAATTATAAACAAGGTAACAATAGTGTGGTTACAGAACCCGTTTTGGAAAAGCTATCTATTGTTCGTGACAATCAACCAGAAAAGCCAAAAGAAAATATTGACTCAGATTATGGCTTGGTCCCCTCCGAAAAAGAGAAAGCAAACCTCTATTATTTCCAAAAGAAAAGTGCAGCAGAAATGCTAGATAAGTTAGTAGTAAAGCGTTATCGTGCTGTAATGCTGATAGCAGCCCCGGGCAGCGGCAAGACTTTCATTCAGGGTGCTGTTGATAGACGACTTAAGGACATGAATTTCCATAAGGGTAAGACATGGGGTCATATGCCTTATATAGCCATTACTCGTAACTCTGTTGTAGAGCAAACTAAGAGAGTACTAAAGAGCAAATTTGGTATTGATCCTATCACTGAGACTGAGGTTATAAATATTGAGAAGTTGCACACTAGAGCAGGACAAATATGGATTGAGGAAATTAATACCATTGAAAAGGGTGAAGAGGTTACTAATTGGCAATGGAAATCAATGATTAATCCTTGTGTGTTACTACTTGATGAGTGTCAATCTGTTAAAAATCCTGATAGTACACAAAGTAAAATCATAATGTCGTATATTGACATTCCTGATAACACAACTGTTATCTTTATCTCTGCAACACCTGGTCAACGAGTAGCAGATTTTAAAGCATTTGCATGTGCTACTCGTAAAGATATTAGTACTACTGTTGGAATTCCTGGTGCCAGATTAACCAGTGCAATGTGGCCAACTTATGCTAAAGCAATTTGTGGTGAGAACTGTGATCCTGAAGACTATAATGCTACAGCAGTAGATAGATTGATGGATGATCTTGATGATTATATCGTCAGGGTTAAGGGTGTTAGGTGGCAGTTTAATGCCATAAACTCTGTGAGGGTTATGGACTTCCCTCCCGCTAATGCTAAATATGATGCTCGTAAAGAGTTTAATTCTGCATGGGAAAGATACTTAGCCCGTAAAGCAAAATTAAAGGAGCAGGTAACAGACAATCCTGCCTTTTTAGCAATGATTGAGTTAGGTCAGTTACTAATGGCAGCAGAGTACTCAAAGCGTTATATCTTTGCTGCACAGATGGTTCATGACGTTAAAGAGGGTTATGCTGCTGCACTGGCAGTTAAGAATAAACAGACTATCATTGCCGTAGTTAGAATTCTAATTGAGGACTATGGCATTAGTCGTGATAATATCTCCTTAATTTGGGGTGGTGGACAAACACAGTTATCTGTTAAACAGAAACTTAAGAAACAGGTAATGGCTAATAAGGATATTTTTGATGCTGCGGGTGTAACTCTTGAAGATATGATGCTTGATGATGTACAAGATAGAAATCTTGAAGACATACCTAAAGAGTATAGATTGGGTAATCAGAACAAAGAGGAACGTCAGCGTGAGATTGATAAGTTTCAATCTGGACAATCTTTATATTGTATCTACACTTACAAAGCTGGTGGTGTAGGGTTATCATTACATCATACTGATGAACTTTGTACTAGATGGAACGAAAGTGTTGAAGGGTTTAAAGAGTGGAAAGAGATGATTGATAAATGGAATCAAACTCATAAGAATCCTAAAGATAAAGTTGAGCCAGGGAAAGTTAGACATAAAGAGTCTGGTTATGCTTATGAGGAGGACATTAAGTATGTGTGGACTAGACCTAGAAAAGTTACTATCGGTCCATGTTGGAGTGGTATTGATTTAGTTCAAGGATCAGCTCGTGCTGGTAGGCTTAATTCCTTATCTAACACTTTACAAGAATTTCTGTTCTTTAAAGGTACAGTTGAGGAAGAGCAATCTAGTGTTGTTATGCACAGATTGCGATGTCTTACTAAAGTAGTACGATCTCCTGGTGAGAATTGGTATGGACTTATCGAGAAGTACGAGAATAGAAAAGAGGTTGTAGAGCAGATGATTAAGGAATGGGAGAAAGATGAAACTGATGAAGCTCCTACTGATTTAGGAGATGGAAATACAGAAGAAGATGATGAATAAAATTATGAAAAGAAAATTTTGTTGTGTACATTACAAAGTAAAACCTAGCCCTGATAAATTTGTATGTTGGCAAATTATCTTTGTAAGAAATGGTACACATTATCATTTGACAATTAGTATATTTAATCATAACTGGTGTTTAAGCTATTTTTAATTTATGAAAAGAAAATTCTGTCCAATGTCAGCAGCATCATTGTTACCACCAAATGTGGAACATACTGATGATAACATTCTAGAAGCAATGTCCCGTCTAAGATACCCTGTACTATGCTCTGTAAAACTTGATGGTATAAGGGCTATTCGTGCTAATGGTACATTGTTATCTAAGCGTCTAAAGCCTATTCCTAACAGATCAATTCGTGACAGATCAATGCTTCTACCGGGTGGATATGATATGGAGTTGTATAACCGATCTTTTAGTTATTCTGAGATTGAGTCTATTGTAATGAGCCGTGAACATAAGGATTCAGATCTTATTCAATTTTATGTGCTTGATAACTTTAATCTTGAGAGGATGACTTACGAACAGCGCATGAGATCCATAGATAAAGATCTTAGATGTTGGTCTATACCACCATTTAAATTTTCCTTTCCACATGTTTGTTCTAATGCTAATTCTTTATTCTTGGAGTTACGAACAATAGAAGATTTGGGTGGAGAGGGTATTTGTTTTCGTGACCCTAATGGTTTATATATCCAGAAAGGAACTGTAGATAATAGGTCAACTTTAACTGAACAGACCTTAGTTAAGTTCGCCCGATACTTGCGAACTGAATTATTGATTATAGGATTTGAGGAGCAGATGGAGAATGTTAATCCTACTAATCATAATGCCCTTGGTGCTATGGATAGAAGTAGTCATCAGGATAATATGATTCCTAAGAATACATTAGGAGCCTTTATATGTCAACATCCTGATGGATACACTGTCAATGTTGGGACAGGTGTAGGATTGACAAATCAATTAAGGAAAAGAATTTGGATGAATCAAGATAAGTATCTTGGTAAATTCATTGTTGGTAAATATAAACCTGTTGGTCAAAAAGATAAACTACGACACCCTATATTTATGGGGTTTAGAAATGGAATTGATATATGACAATAACATTAGTAGTAACCCGTGAGATTGAGGTTGAGGTTACATTAGAGTATCACAGGGGAATGAAAGGACACAGAGATAAGTATGGTGCACCTGAGGAACCTGATGATCCTGAATCTTGGGAGATACTATCAACTAAGCCACAGCCTTTGCTTGAAAAGGATTTTGAGTTAACAAAGGGTGAGGAGGAAGAGGCTATTCAACAAGCTAAAGAAGAATGTGGAGATTAATTATGAAAAAGAAAAAGTTAAATAAAACTAAACCAATTTATAGTGTTGTCTGCACTGATAAAGGTTTTGTCTTTTGGCAGGGTGATACTATAATGCATGTACGAAGTCAAGATGAGATTGATGGCTCTAGTGTAAGTTATGATACAATTATCCGAACCTGGATTAATTGTGGCGTAATTATGGCATAATCGTGATATGAAAAATAATAGAATAGTGGTAGATTTAAGTAAATGTCAATACGCATGGCATAGTTGGGTAACTACATGTGGTAATTACAAACGAGCTTTCAAACCAGAATTCCCAACAGTTCATGGTCATGAGTTTGATTGTGATGCTCCTGCTTTTATGTCAGGATTAAGCAGTCTTACTCCTGTAACTATGCTTGAAGAGGCTAGCCGTAAACGACTTCTTGATACCTGGATACCTTGTGTAACTTTCCAAGTGACAGCTAATCACAGACTAACCTACACAGGTGATAAAGCAATGTCATTATGGAAAGCGTGGAACGAACGAGTCTTTAATAAAAAAGGAAAAAAGAAATGAATATTATATTGTTGTATATTGTATTAATCCCATTTTGGTTTGGGATTTTTATTCACAACGAAAAAATAGAGCCCAAAACTGATAATACAACTATGTGTATTATCATGGCTTTTCTATGGCCACTAATGCTAGTGGGTATGCTTGGTTATATGTTTGCCATGATTATAACTAAAAAGAAATAATATGTCCAACAATCCACAACAAAGTGATCCGGTAGATATTCTGAACTTGATGTTGCAGAATAATCTAATTGATGGTGCTAAGATGCACATTGCTGCATTTAAGTTACCTTATAAAATTGAGATTCGTGATGACAAACCTGTCCTGTTAAACACAACTCCTGGATGTGAGACATGGCTCAATAAATTCATATCAATAGACTCTGATACTGTAGCTTTAAAAGATGATGCTCGTAAGTTATCAATGATTGACGATGAAGTCTTAATCTTAGGTGAGACTGGTACTGGTAAAGAGTTGATAGCTCGCGCCATGATTGGTGATCGAGATGCTAAATTCTGTCGTATCAACTGTGCTGCAATGCCAAAAGAATTGATTGAATCAGAGCTATTTGGACATAAGAAAGGATCATTTACTGGTGCAATGACTGACAAGAAAGGGATGATGGAAGTTGCTAAAGGTGGAGTATTGTTTCTTGATGAGGTTGGTGATTTGCCACTTGAGATTCAAGCTAAGCTATTAAATGCATTACAGCCAATAGATGGTAAACGATACATACGTCCTGTTGGTGGTACAGAAGAGGTTGAGATTAGCTGTAGAATAGTATGTGCTACACATCGTAACTTAATGGAGATGGTTAATGATAAGTTGTTTAGGCTTGATCTTTACGCTCGTATATCAACCTTTGTTCTTAAGATCAAACCTTTGAGAGAGAGAAGATGTGATATACCAGACATCATGCAAGAGATTGGGAAGATCCTCCATAAAGAAAAAGATGTAGCTGAACTATTGAATGGATCCTTCCGAGATATGATTATGTCTTCCGAGTTTAAACTTGAACTTAATGTTAGGTCACTCGAACAAATAATTAAACGATACAGTGTGTTGAAAAAGATCTAATAAATCTTTAACGATACATACATAGTATAATCTAATATAACATAATATATGTTGTGATTAGTTGGCACGATTCTTGCTTACATAATATTGCCACAACTATTAAATTCTTTAACCACAATATGACAATTCATTTCTCTGAGCTTGTCTTTTCCAACATCTTAGGATCATTTCTAGGATGTTCACTTGCCATATTATACATTCTCCGAGTGAAGAAATAATTTCTCTCATCCCCTAGCCACTGACTGTTGATACACTCCGTGTCTATTAGTTCTGTCTAATAGAAGATTGTGATTGCAGTCAGAATACAGGTTGTTCACCTGTCTAAATACTGAGCTGGCTTAATACCTATAGTTGAACAGTAACATAAGGTATAGTGGTTTATGGTTTTATAACGTGAAGTTATGCGTATTCCCACGATAATCTCTAATAGCAAACTTGACTTCCAGAGTAGTTTAATTGGTAAAACGCACTAGTTACTAAATAGTGAGTAGCAAGTTCAAGCCTTGCCTCTGGAACCAATTTTAAGTAACTGTAATAACATATCATGTCAGATAATCCACAACCAATAACAGTTATTTTTCCTGACAAGAAAACTGTTGAGCGTGTTATAGATTTAGTTGTCAGGAAGAAGCCTGTTGGTTGGGGTAGAAAATCAACTGCAACCTATTACAATCAGGATTATGCTAGATGGGCTGCAAAGGAACTTCAAGAAATAATTGATGATGGTAAACCTAAAGTGTTTCGTCTATCAGGACGTTACACTATGAATACTTTATATCTTCTAATCAATCAAGCATGGCTTTACTTAAGAGAAGAGTCTGATGATAAACAGAAGTGGATTGATCTGTGGGAGAGATGTAAGGTAGCTCGTAAGAAAGGTGTTGGAGTCATAATTCAACTGAGAGAAACATTTACTGACTTACCTCATGGTTCTGATTTTGTTGATGTAAAGGAAGCTCCTAAGTGGAAACGTGAACTGAATGATTATCTTGAGGGTGATGAGATTAAACCCTTTCATAAGAGTGGATTGATCTTGTCTAATGAGGATGTTGAACAACTTAAGATAGAGCTTGATGGGTTAGATAACATTCAATACAAGATAGATAACAAAGAGATTAAGATTATAAGGATGTTATGAGCAACAAGTATGACGATAAGCTATTTGACATCGAGTTAATTGCGTTCGGTATCGGATTTTTAATTTACATGCTGCTGATGTGATTTAGCAAACCAAACCAACAAACATATGACAATGACTTACGAAGAATGGAAAGAGAAAAAGGCGACTGATAAAGCCGTAACTGAGTATCTCGAAAAGATGCGGCAGAAACAATTCGCCGAACAACAATCCCGCGAATCCGTCTTTACCGAACCGGCTGACCGTGCGGAAAACTAAAACAGTTACCGAGGAGATTATGGGGCACACAAAAACGTCATCAGTCTGTTATCCTGTTTGGTGAAAATCTGTGCATTAAATTTATGACAAGAGAAGAAGCAAAGAAAATACTGGAGCTGATGCCTGTAATTAAGGCGTTCGCTGACGGGAAGGATATTGAATATGAATATCCAGAGGATTGTTGGGTTAAAGTAACAAATCCATTTTTCGACACCAAGTTAAACTGGCGAGTCGCCCCCGAACCTCCGACCAAGAAACTGCGCGCGTGGAGAGCGGAGGAAGTGCCTATTGATGCATGGTATGCTCCGATTGAAGCTTTGCATAAAATGCACAAAACTCAATTCACTTATATGTCCAATGGCCAGCGTTATATTATATTAAGAGATACCGATTATAGAACAAACATTTTGAAGGATTACTGGATGCACTCCCTAGACCAAGGAAAAACCTGGCTCCCTTGCGGAGTAATGGAATAATATGACCATAGAACAATGTATAGGAATGTCTGCTGCTGAATTAACAGCTATGACTCCTGAACAAGTAACAGAACACTTTAGTCATTATCTATGTATTACTCGTCCTGAGCAACAATCTCATGTTCGTAAAATGGAACAACATGTGTTACAAGCTAATCCACAATTTGAAAAGGCTAGACAACTTGCTGCGTCAGTAGGAATTGTTATTCCTGCTATAGCCATCATGAAAAACAAATATAAAAAGTAATGGAAATCAATCTCTCATCTTCAGCATTAGGTCATAGCAACTGTATTCTGGATCTATATCGTACAGTTGTGCAAGGCTATAAGACCAAAGCTATGCCAGCTAAGATGATCTATGGTATAGGAGTTCATAAGTATATAGAAATTATGTACTTAACTGGTGGTCATATTCCTACTGCCAGAGAACAGGCTATCATAGCCTTTGCTAGCATACCTCGTATTGATGATAGTAAATCAATGCAGCTTAGCGATGTTAATCACATGACAGCTGTAGCCTTAATGACTTGGGAACTGTTTGTTAAGCAAGAGGTTGACTTTGAGGTTTTGATTCTAAATGATAAACCAGCTGTAGAACAGACTTTCTCTGAGGAGATCTATCGTGATGAGGATAATGTATTTAACTGGTGTGGTACCATAGATCGTATAGGTAAGAAACGAAATGGGATATGGTTGATTACAGATTGGAAAACAACTTCATCATGGAATGCTAAAGATCATTTGAGTCAGTATGAGTTAAAGAATTCTCCTAGAGGGTACATGTTAGGATTGAAATTGTTTGCTGAGAAACATCCTGATAGTATTTTAGGACAGATTTCTCGTCAACAAATTGGTGCTCGGTTTGATGGCATATATGTTAAACCTAAGATCAATGAGGTTAGATTTCAATCCTCCGATGTTTTTGTTTATCAACCTGAAGAGATAGATGAGTTTAAAGAGGGTGTCATTAAGGTTTGTAAAGATTTATCTCTTGCCATTAAAAATAATCAATTCCCTAAACAAGGTATTGTTAATGGGTCATGTAATAAGAAATATGGCAAGTGCGACTTTTGGTATGTCTGTAAACATAATAATCCATTAATTATGGATGGTTTACTGAAGAGAGATTTTGATGTTAAACAATTCAACCCCATGCATTATAACGACTAAATGAAAATCATTGGAATATCAGGTAAGAAAGGTGCAGGTAAGGATACAATAGCAGATATACTGTTGTGTCATTATCCTAAATCAATTAAGTATAGCTTTGCTGCACAACTTAAGATTGAAGTTTCTCATGCAACAGGCTATGGTGTTGAGTACATTGAACTTCATAAAGATAACTTCCGCCGTATTCTACAGGGTTGGGGTACAGATTTTAGGCGTAAATTGTTTGGTGTAGATTACTGGATTAAAAAGATGGAAGATGCAAGGGAAAGATTGTCTATCAACCATGATGTCTTAATTGTTCCTGACGTGAGATTCATTAATGAGTATGAGTGGGTGAAACGAAATGGTGGAATAGTTATCAGGGTAGAGCGAAATCATGACTATGGTGATGTTCATGCTTCAGAGGTTGAACTTGACAATGCAACCTTTGATCACACGATTTTAAACATCGGGTCCTTGATGGACCTACAACAAAAAGTAATGGAGATAGTATGAAAATTGAACCACAACTACAATGGACACTCGATCAAGCTATTGATTTAGTTAGACAGCTTGAGCTTAAACTTAAACGTGTGTATAATCACTATCATGTAGCTCTTGGAGGGTCAGTACTACATAAAGGATTTAGCAATAAAGATCTTGACATAATTATTTATCCACATAAAACTACACATCAAGGTATTAATTGGATGAAGAGTGCATTACGGCAATTTGGGTTAGTGGAGATTAGTGATCGTGGAGCAGTTCATTCCGGTTATGGTGATGATAAAGATGTAATTCAGTATGAGTATCAGAACAAACGAGTAGACATTTTCTTTCTTGAATGATATGACAACAGATATTTATATTCCCAAATCAGCATTGCCATTATCAGATGAAACAGTTAAACAACAGATTCGTCTAGGTATACAGGGTGCTGGTGGTTCTGGTAAGAACTGGTCTATACTAGGAACACCTGATGGTAAACAGAAAGGTTTTCCTAACTGTATGGTTTTGAATCTTGATCGTGGATTAGGATCACACGTTGGATGCACTTGGATCTATCAGATTCCATTTTACAAAATGTCAAAGTTAGAGAATCGTAAAGATGATCTTACAGTCTGGTTCAATAATGAGGCGCCCCGTCTCACAGAGAATCAGACCTTAGTAATAGACTCTCTATCTGACATGGAGACTATCTATCATAGTTGGTGGGATAAGTTTGGTAAATCTGCCACAATAACACAAGATGGAAACTTTAATAAGTTTGAGCAGTGGAATATTAAAGACACATGGTTTAGTGAGATACATTCTATCATCAAGAATCTTAGGTGTGATGTTATAACCCTAACTCACGAAGCTGAGAAAGCTGATAAGCCTACCTCACCTGGCCAACCTGGATTGTACACAGGTAAGATTCGTCCTTTACTAACAGGTAAATTTGGTGATAAGTTAGTCAAGGAATACACTATGTGGTTTCGTCAATTCTCGGCTCGTAAGAATCTTGAACCTAAAGACGAAACTTTAAGAGATTTTAGGATGACTAAATCTGAGTTTATTGAATGCCAGAAGATGTTTACTGGTGAAACATTTTACTATTGGCAAACTTGTGGAGATGATAACTTTGATGCTAAGGCATCAGGATTACAGAATATCCCAACTAAAATACCTGCGACATATGAGACTTTCTTGAAGTACACTAAACAACAAATAACACCAGCAACAAAATAGTATATGGAAATTAAACTTGAAACATTAGCAAATGGGTTTGTTCTAAACGTCGTAACCCGTCAAGGTCATACTAGAGTATTTTACTCTTATGATGACTATGAAAAAGTGCAGAAAGAAATGTCTGAGGTAGTCTCAGAATATGTTGCACAAGTACGAGAATTTATCTCACAGCAAAAGAATAAAAGTGAGAAATAAATTTACTGATCACAAACTACGATCAGTAATTAAGTAAACAACAAAATAAAACATATGAGTGAGAATGCAATTAAGTGGAACATGTCAATTCCTTTTGTAACAAAATCAGATTATATCATCCGGTTTACGGAATTGTCTTTAGCCCCGAATAGCAAAGGTAATCCAATGATTACCATCAAGACTGAAATCGCTGCACCAGATACAGTAGATATGACTGTTGGTAATGACACTAAACCAGTGGTTGTAGCTGGTGTTAAGCCCAGTGCAATGTACATGACAATTCAGGTCAGTAATGAAGGTGGAATTATTGTAGACAAGACTGAAGCTTGTCGCCAAAGGTGGAATGACTTCCGTAAGAAGCTTGAACTTCCTGAAGAAACTAATTGGGAAAATCCTGCTACTGAGGATATTAAGAAAGTGTTGGCTTATGCTTTGATTAAAAATGAGGCCAATCCTAAGACTGCTTCACCCACTAGAGAGGAATTGGCTAGGGGTATTAAAGTTGGTAAAGTGTTGCTACATCCCAAGACTAAGCAACCACTCATTGACAACTATCCTGAAATTAAGGAGATCTATTGTCTTGCTGAATTGCCAACTGGTGGTCAATCGTTGTAAGGAGTGTTATGATTACTGGAAAATTGATGTTTGATGTTGACATCGAGGTTGTCAATGAAGAGGCATTGCAAAGATTGACTGGTGAGATTATAACCAACATTAAACGCCTTGATGGTGTTCATGGAGCTGAAGAGGTGGATTGTGACATTATTGATGATGACGAAGATGAATCATCTGAATCACCAGAATAGTTAGTTAACCAAACTGCTGGCATACCAGTTATAGTATGCCGAATTTTATTATGACAGAATCTAAAATATATCAATTATCTGAATCTGAAACAAAGAAAATGGTTGCTTTTATTCTAGGCAGAGGTGAAGATACATTTGAATTGGTTGATATTCATAGAACCACATCAATGAGTTATGGTAATGAAGGACTTGAAATAACTATTAAAGATGTTAAGGTCTCTTCCTAAATTCAAATACTGTGGTTTGACAATCATTATGTCAAACCAAAGTCGCTTTGATATAACCCGTCTATTATCAGGTAATGGAGGAGTTATGTTCGGCAACTTCTGTCTTCAACCAGAGCTTAATAGTATGATGTGTGATGTGAGACTTAAGGATGATAAGTCTCCATTTCTACCTAATACAAAGTGTTTACTATTATTAGGTGAACCTACGATGCATCATTACTTACCTGAAACTTTAAAGAACTCTCTTCATGAGATGAGAGGATCATTATTTTATGTCAATGGAATACCCGCTATATGTTCATACTTACCTCAACAAGCCGTGGATATATTTAAAGATGTTGAGAAACAATCCAATCCTTTATCTGATGGTTATACCCCAGACGATGAAGTATTTACTGGAGGTGATGAAGGGGAGGATGAGGATGAGGGAGATGTCAAAAGGCATGGTAGGACTAAAAGGACAAACTATGCATTCTGGTTACGTCGGGATACCTGGAAGTGTAAGCAAATATTATTCAGCACATCCGTTTGGCAAAGAGAATGTGAAAGACCTAAACCAATTTATAAGATCTTCCCTCATCCAAAAGAGGTAATAGAGATCTTAAGAGACACTAAAGATAAGGATCTGTTAATAGACATAGAGACTGATTATGAAGAATGTAATTTACAATGCTTTAGTTTTAGTTTGGATTATAGGACTGTCTATTCTGTTCCTGTTCTTGATTACAACTATAGAATTGCTTTTCCTGAGGTTCCGCAAGTGTTACAAGCCCTTGCTATCGGAATCAGTAGGAATACCACTGTCGCTCACAATGGTGCTTGTTTTGACTTTCTTGTCTTTGCACTTAAATATCATATCCCACTGGGTTCATCTTCATATGATACATTGATAGCTCTTCATAGATGTTTTCCTGACTTAGAGAAGTCATTAGGTCATGCTACGTCATACTGGACCTGGGAGAAGTTTCATAAAGATGAAGACTCACAAGGGTATAGAACTAACGATCAAATGGTTAATAGGATGAAGTATTGTGGTAAAGACGTATACACAATGGGCCTTATTAAACAAGCTGTTACAGAGTATGCTAAAACTATTCCAGGACTTGAATCTTCTATCAATGATGCGATGGCGTGTATACGTCCTTATCTTATCTCAACCTTAAATGGTATCAAAGTAAATCGTAAGTTGATAGATGATAAAGTAAAAGAGAATGATGCCTTAATGTTTCAGTATAACAGGCTCATAGAATATTTCGTAGGTGAGAAAGCATTAGGTGAAATTCGTGGCAAAAAGAAGTTAGGAATGTTTGCTGGATCTAATCCTCAGTGTGTGAAATATTTTCATGAGATGCTTGGTTATCCTATTATTGCTAGAGGCAAACCATCTATTGTCGATGGAAAAAGGGCGCCATCATTAGGAAAGAAAGCCTTGTATAGACTAGCTTTAAAGCATGATAATCCTGTTATCAATCTTATATGTGCATACCGTGAAGTTAAGAAAGAGACAACCCGGTTAAGATTCTTGCCATGGATTAGTACTGAGGATATGATGCGGGATAGTTGTCAATGGACAATTGGGGGTACTAAATCATTTCGATTGGGTAGTAGAGCCCTGTTTAAAAAGAAACGTCTATTACCTAACGGAGAATGGAAAGAGCGTGGACTTGGAGGAAACTTAGCTAACATAGAAAAATCAATGAGAGAAATCTACATTGCTGATGGAGTGCCTAATGAGTAGCGACCTCTATAACAAGTGTAGCTATTATCTCGCCTCACATGACATTTCAATCTTCACTGAGGAGCAAAGATCTAAACTTAAAGTATTTGTTCAAACTGACCAATCAGGAGCTGAGGCATTAATAGTAGCTTACCTTTGTAAGAATGCTGATTTTCGTAAATTGTTTATTCATGGTGTTAAACCCCATGTCTATGTTGCTATACAGGTGTTTGCTGAGGTATGGAATAAACGAATGAGGAATCAGATTAGTTCTGATTTTAAATTTGATATTAACACCTTTATCAATTCACCTATTGAGTCTATTAAGACTTTGCCGTTCTTTAAAGAGTTAGATTCCTTAATCAAAGACTCTGATAATTGGCCAGTAAATGAACGTTATTATTATCTTGCAAAACAGACTTGCCATTCGGCGAATTATGGTATTACAACCAACCCATTTAGGATGAATGTTCTTGAGAAATCTGGTGGTAAGATAATGTTACCTCAAGAGGAAGCTGATCGGTTTCTGTTAACGTACCACTCTTTATTTCCTGAGATTAGAGATTGGCATAGAAGATTGCGTGAACAAGTTGAGAGGACCCACATAGTTTATAATCTTCATGGTCATCCTTTAACTATAACTTGGCACGAAGTTGAGGAAGCTAAATGGAAAGAAATCTATGCACTACCTCCTCAATCTACAGTAGGCATGATTACTAATATGGCATTTAGTAAATTACAACAACACACAGAATCTAATAATCTAAGATGGGATCATATGATTAATTGTCATGATAGTGTATTATCACAATGTCCTATAGGAGAGGAGACTGAATTAGGAAAGAAACACAAAGAGTATATTGAGATGCAATTCACATCTCCTGTTGATGGTGCTGTATTTAACATGAGATCAGAAACTCAATTTGGCTTTAATTGGGGAGTTTATAAAAAGGGAAAAGATGGTAAAGAGGACGTTAACAAACTTGGTTTAAGGGAACTGAAATTTTGATTATGACAATATATCGCTTGACGACAACACCTGATGGTTTGATAGAAGCTCAGTACATTGGATGCATTCCATATACCGAAGACTCAGAAAAGATTAAATCTTTTGTTTGTGATATAATATTTGCTTTTGATTTTATGCCTCATCCAATGATAATTATCACCGTTGAACACGACATGATAGACTGTTATAAGTTTTGATATGACCAACTTTGAAAAATGGTTGGAGATAACAGATAGATTGCCATCTCCTGATAACTATGTAAAATGGTCATGGAGATTTATAGTTGGAGCTGCATTACAGAGACGTGTCTGGTATGGATCAGAAGATAAGCCTATCTATCCTAATCAATACATTATTCTTTATGGCCCTCCTGGTACTGGTAAATCAATAGTATTAGGTGACATTAATCATATATTGAGATACTGGAAAGCTAAAGACGTGCGGCCTAATAAAGATGGTAGAAGTCAAGCTGAGGCAGTATTGATAGATAAGATTCATGAGACTAATAGTACACTAGCTGATGACTCAATGGTTAAAGCTCGTAAGAATGTAGATGTTCCAACTCCACCAGCTTTTCCTTACGCACCTGATGCTACTACTTATGAGGCATTGGTGGATTCAATGTCTAAGGCTTTTAGACGTATTAATTATTTAGACTTCAGTAAGAATGGTGCAAATGGTGCTCCACCTAAACTAGCCATATATGGACACTGTTCTATGTATTTCTGTTTAGATGAATTAGGTTCATTATTTAAGAAGAAAGCTGACTCAGTTATAAACTACTTATTAGGCCTTCATGGCTGTCCAAAAGAATATGAATATAAAACAAAAACTGCTGGTGAGGATAGAGTTGTTAATGGTTGCCTGTCTTTTATTGCAGGTACGACTCCTGATTTTATGGAGGAAGTTCAGGATGATAAACTCGTTGGATCAGGGTTTGCTGCCAGATGCTTGTTTATATGTGCTACAAGAAACAGAAAGAATGTTAGTTCTATTCCGAAGCTTACAGAGGACCAAGAGAGACTTCGGGTTGAGATATTAGAGCACATTAAACATCTATCACAGCTTCATGGTGAAGTTAAAGTTGATAAAGAAACCTTAGATTATGTTCAATGGTGGTGGAACGATATAGAGGAGCATAAGAATCTACGCATAAATAAGTGCTCTAAATTAGAGGGATATTATGCTCGTAAACAATTACATATGTGGAAGACTGTAATGGCTAATCACTTCTCAGAGTCCTTATCTATGACTATAACTACTGATGAGGTAAAACAAGCTATTAAAGATTTGGAAGATGAAGAACCCACTATGCACATTGGCTTAGTAGCTAACCCTAAGAATCCATTAGCTAAACTATCCAATAAGATATATGACTTTATCGTTAAATATCAAAAACCAACAAGGGTAGATTTTGAGACAGAATTTTGGGATGATCTACCCCAAGGAAAAAAGTCTCTTGAGGATTGTTTAGAGCATCTCATTGCGTTAGACAAAGTAAAACAAAATGTAGAAGAGGACGGAACAATAACATACATAGTGAAAGGATAATATGATAACTGACATTAATGAGTTCGCACAAGCTGTACACGAGAATGCAAGAAAGAAAGGTTTTCATTCCACTGATGAATCTGAAGATCAGTTTATAGCTAATCAGTGCAATAATATGCACGCTGAGATAACTGAACTTTGGGATGCATTTAGATCAGATACGCAATATCAACTCTGTGATAAGGCAGCTAAGATGCAAGACCTAGGTTTGACCCCATTAGATTGTACAGAAGAAGAGCTGGCAGATATTATAATCCGAGCCCTTGATGTATCACAAAGGCTTGGAGTTAATATAGTGGAGGCACTTAACTCTAAGCATGAGTATAATAAAACTCGTCCGTATAAGCATGGAAAGAAGAATTAAACTTAAGGCACAGCAGAAGCCTTAACTTCATTAATGGTTTTATGCTTCATGTAATCCATTAATTCTTCATTTGCCTTTTCAGGACCCTCTAAGTTATTTAAGTATCCTACATACTTGAAGAAACTTAGAGGAGTCTGTTCCATTGAAGGGAATGTATCGTACTGATTCTCTTTCAGGGCTTTCAATTTCTGCATCATCACATCAGGTTTAGACCTATAAGTCTGTACAATATTTCCTACCAATTGAGGTAGCTCTTGTACAGCTTTATTCAAGTCCTGAGTAGACTTAAACTTCTTCTGTTCCAGATTCATATAACTTCCCTGTTGCTCATCTATATCTTCATAGGGCAACCCTTCTGTCATATCAAACCTTCTCAATTGTCCCATCTTATCAGATAACTCTTTCTTCTCAGCTGGGTATCCATCAATAAGTCCATTGTTAATTCCCTGATTGATAGCTATACGTCCTAACTGAAAGTTAGTACTTAACACATGCATAGATACTGCCTTAGCTAAATCAACCCAATTGATATTGGGATCATTAGCTATTGCTTCGGATACTCCATGTAGTGTTCCTGCCATATCAGTTACCACTTCGTCCATTGGAAAGGTCGCCCCTTGTGGTGTATTCTTATACACAAAATCAAATGGATATTTAGCAACCTGAGATAGCAATCCTCCAAACCCAGAATACATCATGGATGATATGATAT